>Ga0210390_10000064_pt1 | contig 107700 bp, 98 predicted proteins | sample IncBWH11OmetaG_FD_161050 | JGI IMG/M metagenome (GOLD analysis project Ga0210390, IMG submission 161050) | Forest soil microbial communities from Barre Woods Harvard Forest LTER site, Petersham, Massachusetts, United States - Inc-BW-H-11-O ...
TGAGGCGGGGCGGGGCGGGGCGGGGTTAGGGTGGGCGCATGGGTAACGATGGACGGGATCAGCCGGTCGTGCTTTCCCGGATCTACACACGCACCGGTGACGACGGAACCACCGCGCTCGTGAACGGTTCCCGGGTGGCCAAGACCGACAGCCGGCTGCTGGCATACGCCGACACCGACGAGGCGAACTGCGCGATCGGGATGGCGGTGACGTTCGGGCAACTGCCGCCCGCGATGAACGAACTGCTTGGCCGGATTCAGAACGAACTGTTCGACGTCGGCGCCGATCTGGCGAACCCCATCAGCCCCGAGCCGCCGCCGTATCCCGAGCTTCGCGTCGAGGAGAGCTACATCACGGCGCTGGAAGAGGCCTGCGACGCCTACAACGCGGACCTGCCGGTGCTGCGCAGCTTCGTGCTGCCCGGCGGGACACCCGGGGCCGCGCTGCTGCACACCGCGCGCACCGCCGCCAGACGGGCGGAGCGCAGCGCGTGGGCCGCCATCGAGGACCACGGCGACACGGTGAACGTCCTGGCGGCCAAGTACCTGAACCGGCTGTCGGACCTGCTGTTCATCCTCGCCCGCGCCGCCAACGCCGAGCACGGCGACGTGATGTGGCGCCCGGGCGGCGATCGGTAAAAGGACCTGGGGGCGCTACGCGATGTCCTCGAGGTGGGAGCCGGGGGGCGATGCCTCGAGCCAGGAGAGGAATCCGGTTAGGGCTTGCTCGGTCATCGCCAGCTCCACGTGGTCGTCGGCGGTTTCCACGCGGGCGTCCCGGTACTGGTCCGCCGGCGGGGCGGTGCAGATCTCGACGACGATGTGCTCAGGGCCGAGCACGCTCGCCTCGGACGGCAGCGCGCTGCGGCGCGACAGCACCGTGAGCATGCGCCGTTGAAACACGTGCTCAGGGCGGAGCAGCACACCGAGGGCGTCATACCAGTACAGCTCGTCGCGCTGGTAGGAGACGACGCCCAGGCGCCAGCTGCCCCGCCCGGCCGGGCGGCGCAGATGGCAGTCGATTGTTCCGCCACCACGCTCGAGCAGGTAGCGGCGGATCGCGAGGACGGCGGCAGCGAGCACGATGAGCGCCAGGAAGCCCGCGAACAGCCAGATAGCGTCAAGCGCCACCCCGTCGCTGACTGCCGCCGCTTCGACCACCGCCGCTCCGCGTCAGGCCTGTTCGCCAGCGGCCCGGATGCGGGCTCTGGCGTACCTGACATCCGCTGACTCGTCGGCGGCGGACGCGGAGCCCGCCTCTGCGGTCGCGGCGTCCAACTCGGCGCGCGCGGCGGTCACGTCGATGTCGCTGGTGAGCTGGCCCACCGAGGCGAGGATGGACACCCGGTTGTCGGTGACGGACAGGAAACCGTCCCGTACGGCGGCCCGCACCACGTCGCCCTGGTTATCGCTGCCTGGCACCTCGCGGATACGCACCAGGCTGCCAGGGGACAGGATGCCAAACACCGGGGAGTGCCCCGACTGGACGCCTATGTCACCGTCCAGAGTCTTCGCGATGACCAGGCCCGCCTCGCCGGACCACAGCTTGCGGTCCGGCATCAGCAGTTCTACGTGCAGCGTCACTTGCGCTCCAGCTCCTTGGCCTTGGCCTCCACGTCCTCGATGCCGCCGACCATGTAGAACGCCTGCTCGGGAAGGTGGTCGTACTTGCCCTCGGCGATCGCCTTGAACGACGAGATCGTCTCGTCGAGCGGTGTGAACACACCCGGCTGACCGGTGAACTGCTCGGCGACGTACATCGGCTGGGAGAGGAACCGCTCGATCCGCCGGGCGCGCTGCACGGTGATCTGGTCCTCCTGAGACAGCTCGTCGATGCCGAGGATCGCGATGATGTCCTGGAGCTCCTTGTACCGCTGCAGGATCTGCTGGACGGTACGGGCCACGTCGTAGTGGTCCTGGCCGATGTACCTGGCGTCGAGGATCCGCGACGTGGAGTCCAGCGGGTCCACCGCCGGGTAGATGCCCCGCTCGGTGATCGCCCGGGAGAGCACGGTGGTCGCGTCGAGGTGCGCGAACACGGTGTGCGGCGCCGGGTCGGTGATGTCGTCGGCGGGCACGTAGATCGCCTGCATGGAGGTGATCGAGTGACCGCGGGTCGACGTGATCCGCTCCTGCAGCTGGCCCATCTCGTCGGCCAGCGTCGGTTGGTAGCCCACCGCGGACGGCATCCGGCCGAGCAGCGTGGACACCTCCGAGCCGGCCTGGGTGAACCGGAAGATGTTGTCGATGAACAGCAGCACGTCCTGCTTCTGCACGTCGCGGAAGTACTCCGCCATCGTCAGCGCGGACAGCGCCACCCGCAGCCGCGTGCCCGGCGGCTCGTCCATCTGGCCGAACACCAGCGCGGTGTCCTTGATGACCCCGGACTCGGTCATCTCGAGGAACAGGTCGTTGCCTTCACGGGTCCGCTCCCCCACGCCGGCGAAGACAGAGACACCACCGAAGTTCTGCGCGACCCGGCGGATCATCTCCTGGATCAGCACGGTCTTGCCGACACCGGCGCCGCCGAACAGGCCGATCTTGCCGCCCAGCACGTACGGGGTCATCAGGTCGAGGACCTTGATGCCGGTGACGAACATCTGCGTCTTGGACTCGAGCTGGTCAAGCGGCGGAGCGGGCCGGTGGATCGGCCAGCGCTCGGTCACCTTCAGGCTGGACGCAGGAACGTCGAGCGGTTCGCCGAGCACGTTGAACACGTGGCCCTTGGTCACATCGCCAACCGGCACCTCGATCGGCGCGCCGGTGTTGAAGACCTCGGCCCCGCGGACCAGGCCGTCGGTCGGCTCCAGCGAGATCGCGCGGACCATGTTGTCACCGATGTGCTGCTCGACCTCGAGGGTCAGCGTCTTGGTCTCGCCGCCGAAGGTGACGTCGACGTGCAGCGCGTAGTAGATCTCCGGCATCTGCTCGGCGGGGAACTCCGCGTCAACCACCGGGCCGATGACCCGGGCGACACGGCCGGCTGCCGTCGTGGTGGCCCCGCTCTCCGCGGGACTGGTTTCGGTCGCGGTCATGGTCAGTACTCACTCCCTGCGTTCGCCTCAGCGAGCGCGTTCGCACCGCCGACGATTTCGCTGATTTCCTGGGTAATCTCGGCCTGCCGGGCGTTGTTGGCCTCCCGGGTCAGCCTGTCAATCAAGTCGTTGGCGTTGTCTGTGGCGGCCTTCATCGCGCGCCGGCGCGCCGCCAGTTCTGAGGCGGCCGCTTCTAGCATGGCGTAGTAGATACGGCTGGCCACGTACTGGGGTAGCAGCGCGTCCAGCACGGTCTCCATGGATGGCTCGAACTCGTACGAGGGAAGCGGTCCGCCGGGCCGGTCACCCGGCCGCTCCTCGATCTCCATCGGAAGCAGCCGGCGCACCACCGGGCGCTGGGTCAGCATCGAGACGAACTCGGTGGACACCAGGTAGATCTCGTCTACGCCGCCGTCGGCGGTCGGCGCCTCGAACGCTTCGAGCAGCGCGTTCGCCACCGCCTCCGCGTCCGCGTACGTGGGCCGGGCGGAGAACCCGCTCCACTCCCCCAGCAGGGTGATCTCGCGAAAGCGGTGCCACGCGATCCCCTTGCGGCCCGCCACGTAGGTGAGGCTGGCGACTCGGTCCTCCTGGTTGCGCTGCCGCAGCCTGGTGGCCTCCCGCAGCACGTTCGCGTTGTAGGCGCCGGCGAAGCCGCCGTCGCTTGTGAGGATCAGCAGCGCCGCGCGAGAGGTCGTCTCCGGCTCGGTGATCATCGGGTGGGTGATCGTCGACGACCGGCTCACCACGGCCTCTACCGCCTGGGTGAGCTCGCGCGCATAGGGTTCCGCGGCTCGCGTCCGCTGCTGCGCCCTGATAATCCGTGACGACGCGATCAGCTCCTGAGCGCGGGTGATCTTGGCGATCGACTTGACCGCCCTGATCCGCGCCCGGACCGCGCGAAGCTGTGCTGCCATGGCGCCGCTACTCGCTTGCCGGCTCGGTCGGCTGGACGTACCTCGGGACCGATTCCTGGCTCTCCTCGCTCGCGTCGAGCGCCGAGACCTGCTCGTCGTCGGCGACGAGCAGCTGCCCGCCGGTCACCTCGAAGGTGCGGCGGAACCGGTCGACGGCTTCCTTCAGCGCGGCGACGGTGTCATCGGTCAGGTCCTTGGTCTCCCTGATCGTGGTCAGGATGCCCGTCTGGTCCCGGCGGAGGTAGTCGAGGAACTCGGACTCGAACCGGCGGACGTCTTCGACGGGGACGTCGTCGAGCTGGCCCGTGCTGCCCGCCCAGATCGTCACGACCTCTTCCTCCACCGGGTACGGCGAGTACTGGGACTGCTTGAGCAGTTCGACCAGCCGTGCGCCGCGGTCGAGCTGGGCACGGGAGGCCGCGTCCAGGTCGGAAGCGAAGGCGGCGAACGCCTCCAGGTCGCGGAACTGGGACAGCGACAGCCGCAGGTTACCCGCGACCTTCTTCATCGCCTTGATCTGGGCGGCGCCGCCGACGCGGGATACCGACTGGCCGACGTTGATGGCCGGCCGGACGCCGGAGTTGAACAGGTCGGTCTCCAGGAAGATCTGCCCGTCGGTGATCGAGATGACGTTGGTCGGAATGTAGGCCGAGATGTCGTTGGCCTTCGTCTCGACGATCGGCAGTCCGGTCATCGAGCCCGCGCCGAGCTCGTCCGACAGCTTCGCGCAGCGCTCGAGGAGCCGCGAATGCAGGTAGAAGACGTCACCCGGGTACGCCTCGCGGCCCGGCGGGCGGCGCAGCAGCAGGGAAATGGCGCGGTACGCTTCGGCCTGCTTGGTCAGGTCGTCGAAGACGATCAGGACATGCTTGCCCGCGTACATCCAGTTCTGGCCGATCGAGCTGCCCGTGTAGGGGGCGATGTACTTGTAGCCAGACGGGTCGGAGGCGGGCGCCGCCACGATCGTCGTGTACTGCAGCGCCCCGGCCTCTTCCAGGGCCTGCCTGATCCCGGCGATCGTCGAGCCCTTCTGGCCGACCGCGACATAGACGCAGCGCACCTGGCGGGTCGGGTCGCCGGACTCCCAGTTGTCTTTCTGGTTGATGATCGCGTCGATCGCGATCGCGGTCTTGCCGGTCTGCCGGTCGCCGATGATCAGCTGGCGCTGGCCGCGGCCGATCGGCGTCATCGCGTCGATCGCCTTGATACCGGTCTGCAGCGGCTCGTGCACCGGCTGGCGCTGCACGACCGATGGCGCCTGCAGCTCCAGTTCGCGCAGCGCGGTTCCCGTGATCTCGCCGAGGCCGTCGAGCGGCTCGCCGAGCGGCCCCACCATCCGGCCGAGGAACGCGTCACCGACCGGGACGGAGAGCACCTCCCCGGTGCGGCGCACTCGCTGCCCCTCCTCGATGCCGGAGAATTCACCGAGGATGACGACGCCGATCTCGCGGATGTCCAGGTTCAGCGCGATGCCCCGGATCCCGTTCTCGAACTCAAGAAGCTCGTTCGCCATGGCCGAGGGCAGCCCCTCGACACGGGCGATGCCATCGCCGCATTCGGTGACCGTGCCGACCTCTTCTCGCTCGGCGCCCGCTGGCTCATACTCTTCGACGAATTGCGCCAGCGCGTCGCGGATCTCATCCGGCCGGATTGTCAGCTCCGCCATCTTCCCCATTCCGTTCTTGAATACGTTTTGGTGCGCGGTTCGGTTCAGCCCGCGAGCCTGCGCCTGACCGCGGCCAGACGGCTGGCCGCGGTCCCGTCTATCAGCTCATCCCCGACCTGGACCGACATACCGCCGATGACCGCCGGATCGAGCACGACATTGAGGTGTATCCCGCGGTCGTAGGCCGCGGCGAGGCTGGCCGTGAGCCTGCGGCGCTGCGCCACGGTGAGGTCGATGGCGACCCGCACCACCGCGATGAGCTGCTCCCGGCGCCGCGCCGCGATCTGCGCGCAGAGGTCGAGCGCCGCCTGCGGCGAACGGCCCCGCGGGTGGGTCAGTACCTGCGTCATCAGGGACAGCGAAGGCGAACTGACCTTCCCTGTCAGCAGGCCCACGAGCAGGGCGCTCTTCCCGTCCACGCTAGCTGGCCCGATCAGCGCCTCCCGCAGGCCGGGCTGCGCGGATATCAGGCGGTTGAACCTGAACAGGTCGTCTTCCAGGTCATCTAGCGTATCGCCGAACTGCGCGGCCAGCGTCAGCGCCTCGATGGCGAGCTGCTCCACCGCGTCGGCCATGTCACCGGGACTCGCCCAGCGAGCCGCCGCCGCCTCGGCGACCACGTCCTCGGTCCGCTCCGAGACCTTGCCGTCCAGCAGCCGCCTCGCCACCGCCGCCTTCTCCTGCGGCACTTTCGTGGGGTCGGCGAGCGCCCGGCGCAGGCCGTGCTCGGAGTCGAGCAGCCGGACGACGGCGAACAGCTCGTCGCCGACCCGCTCCGCGATGGAGGCATCTGGCACGGCGGCATCCAACTGGTCCCGCAGTTCGGCGTACGAGGCCCTGCTGGCACCGCGCATTACTGCCCGGCCCCCGCTCGCGACTGTCCGGCCGGGCCCGCCGGCGCCGGCTGCCCGTCACCTGCTGGCGCCCCCTGCTCGAGCTCGGCCAGGAAGCGGTCGACCATCCTGTTCTGCCGGGCCGCGTCGGCGAGCGACTCGCCGACGATGCGGCTGGCCAGCTCGGTCGCCAGGGCGCCGACCTCGGTGCGGAGCGACGCAAGCGCCTGCTGCCGTTCGGCCTCGATCTGCGCCTGAGCGGCCTCCGTGATGCGGCGCGCCTCTGCCTCGGCGCGCGTGCGCATCTCGGCGATGATCTGGGCGCCCTGCTCCCTGGCCTCTTCGCGCATCCGCGCGGACTCGTGCCTGGCGTCGTCGAGCTGCGCGCGGTACTGCGCGAGGACCTGCTTGGCCTCTTCCTGCGCTTCGTCGGCCCGGTTGATGCCGCCTTCGATCGCGTCGTGACGCTCTTCGAGGGTCTTCAGGATCCGCGGCAGGGCGATCTTGGCGAGGAATCCGAACACCAGGACGAAGAGGATCGTGCCGATGATGAACTCGGGCCACGAGGGGAACAACGGGTTCGTCGACGCCGTGCTGTCGGCGAGGTTAATCATGGTGCGATCACTTCCTGGAGCCGGGCGTCAGGAGTACTTGAAGATGAATGGCGCCACGAGGCCGATCAAGGCGAGCGCCTCAGTGAGCGAGAAGCCGATCCACATGTACAGCGAGATGCGGCCGGTGGCCTCTGGCTGCCGGGCCATCGCTTCGATCGCGTGGCCGAACACCAGGCCGATGCCGATGCCGGGGCCGATCGCGGCGAGACCGTAGCCAACCGCGCCGATGTTGATGCTCAGAATCTGCGTCGCGGCGAGAGAAGCGGCGAGTGACATTGATTTCTTTCCTTTACGTTGTGGCCCCGGTGGGCGCTTAGACGGGAACTCGCGGGTCGGTGAAGTCGAGTGCGGGCTAGTGAGCTGGCTCCACGGAGCTAGCTATATACGTAGCCGTCAGCGTGGTGAAGATGAACGCCTGAAGCAGGGTGACCAGGGTCTCGAGCACGAAGACGAAGATTGCCAGCGCGAACGAGCCGGCGGCGTACAGCAGCCCGATGGACAGGCTCAGCAGGTACCATGTCGCGATCGTGAAGATCGTCAGCAGCAGGTGGCCGGCGAACATGTTCCCGAACAGCCGGACTCCGAGCGTGAACGGCTGGAAGACGAAGAACCTGAGCAGTTCGACGGGCACCAGGATGATGTAGATCGGCGCTGGCACGCCCGGCGGGATCATGTTCCTGAGGTAACCCCAGGCGCCCTGGTGCCTGAAGCCCAGGTACAGGTAAAGGAAGTAGACGATGAACACCATCGGCCAGACGAAGCCGATCCTGGACGTGACGGGGAACTGGAAGACCGGGATCAGCTCCATGATGTTCATCAGGTAGATGAAGAAGAACAGCGACACCAGGAACGGAAGGTAGGAGTCGCCCTTCTTGCCGAGCGACGGGCGCAGGATCTGGTCCCGCACGGCCAGGATGGCCATCTCGCCAAGGCTCTGCGTACGGCCGGGAATCAGCTTGGGCTTGCGGAACGCCACCCAGAAGAAAACCATCACCACGATCGCGCTCAAGATCGCGAGCAGCATCGGCTTGGTGAACCCGAACGAGCCGATCGTGAAGAACGGCTTCCAGTTGAAGTCCTGCAGACCAGGCGCGGGAAAACCGCAACCGTTAAAGATGTGGCAGCCACCCGCGGGGGCGGCGATGGCACCGGTCACCGGCTTGTCTCCTCTCGGGGCGTTCCCCTCCGGTGGCTCGCGCGCCGGATCGTCGTCGCGCTCATGCCCGTCTGAAGTGTCTTTGTCTCCGTCCGCGCCTCCGACCGGTCTGACGGTCTGCCGTACCGCCAGATGATGAAACCGATCGAGATCGCGAGCCCGACCAGCATGCCGATCGGGAAAAGCATCTCTATGTGCACCGCGCGCCCGATCAGCCAGCCGATCAGGCCGTAGGCGGCCATCCCGCTGAGCAGGTAGCTGAACACGGTCCAGCCGGTGTTCAGCCCCTGAGCGCGGCCCGCCGCTTCTTCTTCGCGGGTGTCCCGTACATCGCGGGTGTCCCGTCGGTCGCGCACGCTCACGTGACTCACGCCCTACCGCTCGCCGTCCGGATCCACGTAAAGGACCTTGAGCCTTATCGTCGTCACGATCTCGGCCACCGCCCAGGCGAGAATGCAGATGAGCGCCGTGAAGCCGAGATCCCGGCCGTTGAACGCCGTGGACTTGCCCAGCGCGATCACCACGATCGCGAACGCGATGATCTTGACCACGTAACTGATCATGGCCGCGGCCATCATCACGTGCGGGCTGATACGGGCGGCGCGGCCGACGACGAGCACGCTGATCCCGAAGAACGCCGTGACGATCGCGATGCCGATCAGCGACCCGTAAAGGCCCTTGAGACCGCCGAGCGATGCGCAGACGGCGACGCACACGGCGGCGACCACCGCGGTAATCGCGGCCGAGCGCCGAACGACGCGGCCATAGATCGCCATCATTGTGCCCGCTCCTGAGGGATGGATAGCGTCGTTGCTCGTGCGGGACAGTCCCAGCGGAGCTTCCCCGGATGTAGTGCGCGAATCCGCGATACCACGTCCGCTGCCCGGCTCTCCGGGTCGGTCCACGAAAAGTATCACGTGCGTCTCACTTGCCTTCAGGGGAGGTGCTTGTGAAGCGTATCACAAACTTCTTGACTGTTACTTTACCTGATTGACGACTTTACATGACCAAGTTCCGGGGCTGCGAGGGACCCCCCGCCGAAGTTCGGGTGCCGGTGGCAGTGGCCGGCCCCAAATAGGTAAGTGCCGCGGCCCGGTGACCCCGATGACGGGGTACATTACAGCACTTCAGGCACGAGACGTTACACGAGTGCCCGCCCCTTATGGACCGTTGCGGATCGATGCCTAGCGCACCAGCAGCCCCACGAGTGCGACTTTACTCACTTTTGGTGACGGCCGGAGTGTGGCCGGAGAGTGGCCGGAGTGACGACCGGGGGGTGACCGGGGAGTGTGCTGGCCAGCTTCGCGCTCGGTTCCGCCAAGCCGCTCTCCGGCACCGTGCCGTTCGCGAGCTGCGGAGCGCTCGGAGCAGCGGCGCCGCCGTTGACGGGGATCGTGCCGTGCACGCCGCCGGCGCCGCCGTTCACGCCAACCACGCTCACCGCGATCGCGCCGTTCGCTGCGACCGGTCCGTACGCCGTGATGCTTGGCTGCTTACCCGAACGGACCTCGCTGGCTGCTGGCGCCCGCTGCTTCCCGTTGGCTTCGGCACGCCACGGGCGCAACCGCGGCATCGTCGCCAGGAGCAGCACGACCATCGCGCCGAGGGTGGCCAGAGCCAGCCAGATCAGGCGGATCCTCACCTGGGACAGCCCGACCACCGTGCCGGAGAAGAGGGCCGCCCACAGGTACATGATCAGCACGCTCTGCCGGTGCGAGTGACCCATGTTGAGCAGCCGGTGATGCAAGTGCTGCCGGTCGGGACTCATCGGCGACTTGCCCGCGAGGGTCCTGCGGATCACGGCGAGCAGGAGGTCCGCGTACGGGATGAGCAAGATCGCGACGGGCAGCAGCAGCGGCAGGATCGTCGGGAACCGGTCGACCGGGTGCAGGTGCGAGTAGTCCCTCAGCAGGTTCTGGTCAAGCGACGCCAGGCTCGAGATGGGCCCGTAGGCAAGCAGCAGGCCGAGCAGCATCGCCCCGGTGTCGCCCATGAAGATGCGCGCGGGATAGAAGTTGTGCGGAAGGAACCCGACACAGATCCCGCACAGCACGGCCGACGCCACCGCGGGCACCGACTCGGACGGCATGCCCACCGAGTTGGTCAGCGTGTACGAGTAGACCAGGTACGCCAGCGCCGCGATCCCGACGACACCGGCCGCGAGGCCGTCCAGCCCGTCGATGAAGTTCACCGCGTTGATCGTGATGACGACGATCAGGATCGTCAGCGTGGCGCTCAGGTCGGGCTCTAGCGAGAGGGTCTCGCCGCCGGGCAACGGCACCCAGGGCAGGTAAATGCCGCTCCACACCAGGATGCCGCCCGCCGCGATCTGGGCCGCGAGCTTGCTGATCGCGCCCAGGCCCCAGCGGTCGTCGACGATGCCCACCAGCACGAGCAAGCCGCCGGCCAGCAGCAGGCCGGTGACCGTCCGCGGCGACGGGAAGGCCTGGCGCAGGTAGCTGAGCCGTTCAGCGATGAGCAGGCTGACCGCCAGGCCGGCGTACATGGCCACGCCGCCAAGCAGCGGCGTTGGTTTCTCATGTACATCTCGGCTGCGGGCCGCGTGCAGGGCGCCGAAGGCCATCGATCCTCGCCGCACCAGCGGGGTGAGCATGTAGGTCACCACTGCGGCGATGATCAGGATGTACAGGTAATCGCGCATAGCGCAGCCAGGTCAGGAACCAGGTCCGGCGTCCCCGCCGGCCAGCGGATGCGGCTCGGCGGGCTTGTCGTCAGGCGAATCCGTCGCGCCTGAAACGTCGCTCACGCCACCGCTCGCGGTCGGCGGAGTCGGCAGGTCGATCACGGGGACGACCTTGCGGAGCTGGTCGATGGTTATCACCCCGGCCCGGAGCATCCGCGGCACGGTCCCGGTCAGGTCGAGAATCGTCGACGGCACGTTGTCGGAGCAGGACCCGCCGTCGAGGTACACAGCCACGGCACCGCCAAGCTGAGACTCGGCCTCGCCCACGGTGGTCGCTGTCGGCATTCCATGCAGGTGCGCGCCGGTCACGGCCAGCGGTCCGGTCCGGCGGAGCAGTTCAAGGGCGACCGGGTGCAACGGCATCCGCAGAGCCACCGTGCCCATATTATCCCCGAGGTCCCACTTGAGCGTGGAACTAGCCCGGAACAGCAGTGTCAGCGCACCCGGCCAGAACTCGTCGATCAGATCCTGGCCAAAGGCTCCAAGCGACTCGGCCAGCGCCGCGGCCGCGCGCACACTCCCGACCAGAACGGGCGGGGGCGCGTTCCGGCCGCGCCCCTTCACCTCCGCCATGGCGGACACAGCCGACGGCGTGAAAGCGTCCCCACCGATCCCGTACACGGTGTCCGTGGGGAACACGAGGAGGCCACCTCGCTGGACCGCGGCCAGCGCAGCGGCGAGGCCTGCCTCGCGCTGCGCCGCATCCGCACAGTCGTATCGAGCGCTCATCGGTTCCATCCTCCAAGGATCCTATCCGCCCAGCGCGCGACTGGGGCTGGAAGGGGAACAGAGGGGCCGGCACCCGGAGGGGCTGGTTATCGCACCCGCCTGACCTTGTCCGCTAGCTTACCTTCCTCCCTGGGCATGCCATGCTCTCGTGCGGTCCTAAGAGCGCTCGACCACACGTCAGCCGCGGTCTTCCTGTCGCCAGACGCCATGTAAATATCGCCTAGCGCATCCAGCGCATCTATCCGTGCCAGCTGATTACCGATATCGATACTGAGCCTGACAGCGTCGTTCAGTATTTTCACAGCCCTGTCACGATCGAGCTCGCGCAGAACAGCGGCCAGCCGCAAGAGAACGTTGATCTCACCGAGCCGGTTCCCCAGGTCCGTGTACAGCACCGCCGCCGATTCTTGTCGGAAAATTCCGTCATTCCTCGATCATGGAATATATTAGCCTCGCCGAGAAGGTTAGCAGTCTGATGATAGATATCGAGCGCCTGGCTAAGTCGCTGTCTGCTTTCATCCCGTTTGTCGACCCAAGCATTCCATTCATGCCGGTTGTCACTCTCTGCACTCTGCACGACATAGTCATGATTCCAGGCTACGCGGATGAGCCCCTGATCGAGGTGCGCTATGCGATGGATCGACTACGAAGCGTAATCCGCTACCCGGTGAACCTCAGAGGCGGGGATGGGACCAGGCCGAAGAACCTCAATTGATTCACCGGAGACTCGTACCAGGGTAGAAGCGGAACTGTAAGCGATCGCATTATCGTCTTGTACGATGTAAATCGTGTCGCTCTCACGCCAATTCAAGGTTTGCAGCGAGGTTTCGTCTACTGACGCCATTTGAGAGCCACTACTGTTGAGGCTCGTAGCTGTCAGCGGCCCGCCGACCGCATTAATCACTTGCAGTGTCGCCGGGTGGTCCGGCACGCGAATCCCGACTGTCCCACTTAGGGTGACCAGATCATCCGGGAGGAGGTCCGTTTTCCTGACAATTACGCTGAGCGGCCCAGGAGTAAACGTCCCCAGCAGCCTAATCGCGCGATCCGTCAGGACGCCCACAGTGTGCGCCATATCCATTGAGGCGCATGCAACGTGCATGACCGTGGCAGAGGAGCGCCCCTTCACCAGGAACGCACGCTTGACCGCGTCTTGAGACGTGGCCAGCACAGCAAGCATGTAGCCAGTCTCCGTAGGCAGAACCGCGGGAGAGCCTCGCTTCAGGCTGTCAGCCACTTCGGCGACTTCAGACAGTGACAATGTCCCGCTGCGAGAATGTGGTTTCAGGTACGTGAACCGCGTCATCAACGAGTACCCCTTCTTACTCAGTCGCCTGGCCAACTGGCCGTGACGAAACGGTCGCGCCGACCTAGATCCTTGTGGTTATAGGTGTCTCGCCAGCCCGCTTCCTCGGCGAAGATCCAGTAAACCGGCGCACCCTGCAGGTCGCTGTGCTCCACGGCGACAAGGCCGCCCCGACGGAGCAGCCACCGCGCCACCCCTTCGACCGCGCGTATGGCTTCCAGGCCATCCGGGCCGCTCCACAGCGCGGCAGGCGGGTCGTACTCCCCAACCTCGGGCGGGACCACGGAGCCGAACGGTATGTACGGAGGGTTGGACACTACGACATCGACCGAGCCCGCCAGGCCCGCGAGCTCGTGCAGGCCGACCTGGAAGTCGGCGGACACGAAGTCCCCCGCGTGCAGCAGCACGCGGCCGGCGGTGTAGGAATCCACGTACCTGGTGACGTTACGCTCCGCCCAGCTCCTGGCCAGTGGGTCCGCCTCGACGGCATGCACTCGCGCCCGCGGCACCTCCTGCGCGATCGACAGCGCGATCGCGCCAGATCCGGTGCCAAGGTCGACGACGACCGGTTCGGCGACATCCATCTCCCGCAGCCGGTCGATCGCCCAGCCGGTCATTACCTCGGTCTCCGGGCGCGGCACGAAGACGCCAGGGCCGACGTCGAGCTCCAGGTACCGGAAGTAGGCCCGCCCGATGATGTGCTGCAACGGTTCGCGGGCGGCGCGCCGCCCGATGTCCACCCAGAACCTGGCATCGAACTCAGAATCCGGCACCGTGTGCAGCTCGCCACGCTTGACGTTGTGCGCGTTCGCGGCGATGAGCTCGGCATCGGTGCGGGGCGAGTCCACTCCCGCCTCCGCTAGTCGCGCGGTCGCCAGCGCGATCTCATCGAGCAGCAGGCTCAAGGTGCGTTCACCCCTCGGCTAGCTTCGCTTCCAGGTCGGCGGAGGCGAGGGCGTCGATCACCGCGTCCAGGTCACCGTCGATCACCTGGTCCAGGTTGTAGGCCTTGTAGCCGACGCGGTGGTCGGATATGCGGTTCTCGGGGAAGTTGTAGGTGCGGACCCGCTCCGAACGGTCGACGGTGCGCACCTGGGCCTTACGCTCGGCGGCCGCCTTGGCATCCGCGTCGGCCTCCGCCTGCGCGAGCAGCCGGGCGCGCAGCACGCGAAGCGCCTGCTCCTTGTTCTGCAGCTGGCTCTTCTCGTTCTGGCAGGAGACCACGATGCCGGTCGGCAGGTGGGTGATCCGCACCGCGGAGTCGGTGGTGTTCACCGACTGGCCGCCTGGCCCGGACGAGCGGAACACGTCGACCTTGATGTCGTTGTCGTTGATGTGCACGTCCACCGGGTCCGCCTCTGGCATGACGAGCACGCCCGCGGCCGATGTGTGGATGCGGCCCTGCGATTCGGTGACCGGCACCCGCTGCACACGATGCACGCCGCCCTCGTACTTCAGCCGCGACCACGCGCCCGCGCCGCGCCGACTGCCCTTGACGGCCACGGTGGCGTCCTTGACGCCGCCAAGCCCGGTCAGCGTGGAGTCGATGATCTCGGTCCTCCACCCGTGCCGCTCGGCGTATCGCAGGTACATCCGCAGCAGGTCGGAGGCGAACAGCGCGGACTCCTCGCCGCCCTCGCCCGCCTTGACCTCAAGGAGGGTGTCCCTCTGGTCGTTCGGATCCTTGGGCACGAGCAGCAGACGGATCCTGTCTTCAAGCTCCGCGCGCTGCTTGGCGAGATCCTCCGCCTCCGCCGCGAACGCCGGATCCTCCGTCGCCAGTTCGCGGGCGGCGGCTTCATCGTCGCCAGCCTGCTGCCACTCGCGGAAGGCGTTGACGATCGGGGTCAGCTCGGCGTACCGCTTGGCGAGCGTCCGGGCCTGGTCCGCGTCCGCGTGCACGCTGGGATCGGCGAGGGCACGCTCAAGCTCAGCGTGCTCGCTCGCCAGTTCTCCGAGCCGGTCGAACACAATAAGACCTTTCTTTATGCAGAACGGACCGTGGCGCCTCTACCGCGCCGCGTTACTCCCCAAACACGGTCAAAGCGCCCGCGTGCCGGATCTCGGCACACGGGCGCTTTGCGTACGCTACTTCTTGCCGGACTTCCCGGCGGTCGCGTTCTTGCCGAACCGCTTCTCGAACCGGGCCACGCGGCCGCCAGTGTCGAGGATCTTCTGCTTGCCCGTGTAGAACGGGTGACATTGCGAGCACACGTCGGTGTGGATCACGCCGTTCGGCGCGGTCGACCGCGTCACGAACGTGTTGCCGCACCCACAGGTCACGGTCGTGGCCTGGTACGTCGGGTGAATCTCGGGCTTCATAAGGTTGGCTCCTTGCCTCAAGCGGTCGCCGGGTCGCTGGGCCAGCTCAGTGGCCCCGCGTGAACCGGTACCGCGTACTAGCGGCTATTCAGTCTGCCAGACGCGTCAACCAGATCTGGTCAGCGCGCATTCCGGGTTAGCGGTCGCGGTCCTGGCCCAAGGTGGTCTTCTGGACCTGGAGGAGGAACTCGGCGTTGCTGCGAGTCTTCCGCATCTGCTCCATGAGCAGTTCCAGGGCCTGCTGCGGCTCGAGGGCGTGCAGCACCCGGCGAAGCTGCCAGATGATCTTGAGCTCATCCGGAGCGAGCAGGATCTCTTCCTTGCGGGTGCTGGACGCGTCCACGTCCACCGCCGGGAACAGGCGCTTGTCGGCGAGCTCGCGGCGCAGCCGAAGCTCCATGTTGCCGGTGCCCTTGAACTCCTCGAAGATGACCTCGTCCATCCGGGAGCCGGTCTCGATCAGGGCCGTGGCCAGGATCGTCAGCGAGCCGCCGTTCTCGATGTTGCGCGCCGCGCCGAAGAACCGCTTCGGCGGGTACAGCGCCGTCGAGTCGACACCACCGGACAGGATCCGGCCGCTGGCCGGCGCGGCCTGGTTGTAGGCGCGGCCCAGCCTGGTGATCGAGTCGAGCAGCACCACGACGTCGTGGCCCATCTCGACCAGGCGCTTGGCCCGCTCGATCGCGAGCTCGGCGACCGTGGTGTGGTCGTCGGCCGGGTGGTCGAAGGTGGAGTGGATCACCTCGCCCTTGACCGTGCGCTGCATGTCGGTGACTTCCTCAGGCCGCTCGTCCACGAGGACGACCATGAGGTGGCACTCCGGGTTGTTCTTGGTGATCGCGTTGGCGATGGCCTGCAGGATCATGGTCTTGCCGGCCTTGGGCGGCGAGACGATCAGGCCACGCTGGCCCTTGCCGATCGGGCAGATCAGGTCGATGATCCTGGTGACCATATTGGTCGGGTCAGTCTCCAGCCGCAGCCGGTCCTGCGGGTAGAGCGGGATCAGCTTGGAGAACTCTGGACGGCTCGTCGACTGCTCCGGGTCCAGGCCGTTCACCTTGTCGAGGCGAACGAGGGCGTTGAACTTCTCCCGGCGCTCGCCGTCCCGCGGCTGGCGCACCGCGCCCTCGATGACGTCGCCCTTGCGCAGCCCGTGCTTGCGGACCTGGGAAAGCGAGACGTAGACGTCGTTCGGGCCAGGCAGGTAACCGGTGGTCCGCACGAACGCGTAATTCTCGAGCACGTCCAGGATGCCCGCGATCGGGATCAGCACGTCGTCTTCTGAGATCACCGTCTCCGGCTCGCTGCCCTGGCGCTCGCCGCGACGGCGGTTCCTGTTGCGGAACCGGTCCCGGCCGCGCCTGCGGCCATCCCCGTCGTCGTCACCGTCGCGGTAGTTCCCGCCCGGCGCGTTCTGGCTGTTCTGGCTGTTCTGGCTGTTCTGGTTGTTCTGACTGTTCTGGTTGTTCCGTCCGCTGTTCGCGGCGGCCGGGGCACCCGCCTCGCGGCTGTCCCTGCGCTGGTCGCGGCCGTTGCTGCCCTGGTCATCACGGCGACCGTTCCTGCGGCGGTCCCGGCGGCCGTCTTGGCCGCCTTGGCCCTGCGCGTCAGAACCGGTGTCTGTGCCAGCCGACTGCGCGACGGCCGCCGGCTGCTGGGCTGAGGCGGCATGCGCCTGGCCGTCGCCAATGCCGGCCGTCCCGCCGCCGGCGCCCCGCGGCGCTTCGCCTACGCCACCAGCATGGGCAGCATCGCCGATGCCTGACCGGACGGATGTGTCTGCTTCCATAGCATCCTGATTCAGGGGGCGAGACGCGCCGACTCCCGCAGGCGCGACCCGCGTGTCTGACTCTTCGGGGGTTCCGCCAGCGGCCGCCGGGGTCGGGCCTGTCTGGCTAGCGACGCGGGGGGTTTGGCGTCGGCTGCTGGCTGACGATGAGCGACCGCCACCCTGCCGCTCCTTGATCGCGGCGACGAGATCCCCCTTCCGCATCCGGCCCGTCCCGGAGATGCCGAGCTGCTGCGCGATGCGCTGGAGATCGGAGACGAGCAACTTGGAGAGGTCGCCGACATCGCGGCCGACCCGAGGCGCGGCGGCGGCGCCCCCGGAGCCAGCGGCAGTTTGACCGATGGGGGAGTCCTCGGACGCGGAGGCCGCGCCGCTGAGGAGTTCGGTGGTGTCGCTCACTAATGGTCCTTCCATTATGATCCTCGGCCGCCTAGGTGTCTTCTTGACCCGCTACCGTGGCGCCAGACCCGATTCGCATCGCCCGCGAGACCCGCTCACTTGCATGATTACGCTCGCATCTACGATCGGCATCTACCTCGGCACCTCGCGTCCTCCGGGGAAACTTCCCGTGAACGGGGAGCAGCCGGAATGAAGATGTGAACGGGGTAGCACTCAGGGGAACGAGACGCCCCCCTGGCGTGTAGCCGAAAGCCCACTCCCTGGGCAGGTATACGTTACCCCCCAGGCGACGTGTGGATGACCAGCATCCGCCCCGCGAGGAGGCACTGGATGCTTCACCTAGCCTAACACCGACTGAGCCCACGGCATTCCTTCGCAGCCATCTATGTCGAGGAAAGAGGGTTAACCGGCCAGGCGAGGACTGTCCAGCATCACCAGGTGCTCGGTACACCCGGTGCCACACTGGCGCCCTGTCGCTCGACGTCTAGCGGGCTTACTCGCCATTGAATACCCGTTTCTTTCACTATTGAATCCAGTCTGTCCCGGCCCTGGCCGGACGTCAGCAGGGCGAGCACGGAGGGGCCGGCGCCGGACACAACGGCGGGCAATCCGGCCGCGCGCAGCCTGCTGACCAGCTCATGCGTCGCGGGCATCGCCGGCGCGCGGTAATCCTGGTGCAGCCGGTCCTCTGTGGCGTCGAGCAGCATCTCGGGCCTGGTGGTGAGCGCGGCGATCAGCAGCGCGGCCCGGCCCGCGTTCCGCGCCGCGTCAGAGTGCGGCACCCGCGCTGGCATCAGGCCGCGCGCGAGCTTGGTGGAGACCGGGGCTGGTGCGATGATCGCCACCGGCGTGATCTCCTCGGCCGGCTGCAGTCGCATGGCACGGGGGGTCCGAGAGCTTGTGTCGGGGGGCGCGGGGGGTCGTCCGCCCGGAGGAGCAGAGCTTGTGTCGGGGGGCGCGGGGGGTCGTCCCCCCGGAGGAGCAGAGCTTGTATCGGGGGGCGCGGGGGGTCGTCCCCCCGGAGGAGCAGAGCTTGTATCGGGGGGCGCGGGGGGTCGTCCCCCTGGAGGAGCAGAGTCGGTCAGCCACGCGATCGTCAGCCCGCCGAACAGGCAGGTCGCGACGTTGTCCGGGTGCCCCTCTAGCTCGTTCGCCAGCGGCAGCGCCTCACCGGCGCTCACCCCCGCGTCGGCCAGCGCCCGGGCCGCGAGAATCCCCGCCACGATCGCGGCGGCCGAGGAGCCGAGCCCTCGCCCGTGCGGAATCCGGTTCACGCAGCGGAGCGCGAGGCCCGGCGGCTGCTTTGCCCCTAGGTCATCGAACGCGGCGCGCATCGCGCGCACCACGAGGTGTGCTTCCGCGGCGTCAGCGACATCGGCCGCGCCTTCCCCGCAGACGTCGATCGTCAGGCCAGACGGGATCACGCGCGCCGAGACTTCGTCGTACAGGGTCAGCGCCAGCCCAAGCGCGTCGAACCCGGGCCCTAGGTTCGCGCTCGTAGCCGGCACTCGCACGAGCACCCGCCGCTCAGCCCAGCCCATCCCAACCGCCCTTAATCGACGATAAATTTGCGATTTGCGGCACTATAGCACCACGAATCACCAACATATCGGAGCATCACCCAAGACCCAGGGCCGCCGCCGCGGCGGCGGCGTCGGCCTGGACGGTGGTCGGTGCCGGGGCGCCGGACAGTGCCCAGTCCGGGTCCTTGAGGCCGTTGCCGGTAATCGTGCACACCACGCGCGAACCCACGGGGAGTGCCCCGCTCGCGGACGCCGCGAGCAGCCCGGCGACGCTCGCCGCCGATCCCAGCTCGCCGAACACGGCCTCCTCGCGGGCCAGGATCCGGTAGGCGGCGAGGATCTCGCGGTCCGTGACCTTGTCGATAAGGCCGCCAGACTCGTCCCTGGCCGCCTCGGCCAGCGACCAGGACGCGGGATTACCGATCCTGATCGCGGTCGCGATCGTCTGCGGGTGGCTCACCGGGGTGCCGGTCACGATCGGTGCCGCGCCACTGGCCTGAAAGCCGAACATCCGCGGCCGCTTCGACGCGATCCCGGCCGCGTAGTACTGCCTGTATCCCATCCAGTACGCCGAGATGTTACCCGCGTTACCGACCGGCAGGCAGTGCACGTCCGGCGCGTCGCCGAGCGCGTCCACGATCTCGAAGGCGGCGGTCTTCTGCCCCTCCAGGCGATCCGGGTTGACGGAGTTGACAAGGGCCACGGGGTAGTCGATCGCCAGCTTGCGAGCCAGCTCGAGGCAGTCGTCGAACGACCCGTCGACTTGAAGCAGCCTGGCGCCATGCACAAGCGCCTGAGCCAGCTTGCCAATCGCGATCTTGCCCTTGGGCACCAGCACCGCGCAGGTCAGGCCGGCCCGCGCCGCGTAGGCGGCCGCGCTGGCGCTCGTGTTGCCGGTCGAAGCGCAGATCACGGCCTTCGCGCCCGCCGCGGCGGCCATGGTGATCGCCACCGTCATGCCGCGGTCCTTGAACGAGCCGGTCGGATTGAGCCCCTCCACCTTCAGGTACACCTCGCACCCGGTCCTGGCGGAAAGCACCGGGGCGGGCAACAGCGGAGTCCCGCCCTCATGCAGCGTGACCACAGGCATGTCCGCGGTCACCGGGAGCCGGTCGCGGTACTCGTTGATGACGCCGCGCCACGGCGCGCGTGCGCTGGTCGCCACCAGCGCGCGGGGTCCAGTCATGACGGGTCTTCCTCCCCTTCCACCCGCATCACACTCGCCACCGCCCGGACGACCGGAAGCGCCTTCAGCTCGGACACCGTCGCCGCGAGCGCGGCGTCCGGCGCCTCGTGCGTGACGATGATGAGCAGCGCCTCGTCGCCCCTGCTTGTCTGCCTGACCTGCTGGATCGAGACGCCGTGACTAGCGAACGCCTCGGCCACCGGGGCCAGCACACCAGGGCGGTCGTCCACGTCGAGCGAGACGTGGTACCGGGTCAGCGTATCGCCCATGGGCAGCACGGGCAGCTCAGCGTAGGTAGAAAGTTCCGGGCCGCGGGTGCCGGCCAGCCGGTTGCGAGCGACCGCGACGACGTCGCCGAGTACAGCGCTCGCGGTCGGCGTGCCGCCCGCCCCGGCCCCATAGAACATCAGCCTGCCCGCGGACTGCGCCTCGACGAACACGGCGTTGTAGGCGCCGCCGACGGAGGCGAGCGGATGGCTGCGCGGGATCATCGCCGGGTGTGTCCGCACCGCGACCCCATCGCCCAACCGCTCGCAGATGGCCAGCATCTTGACGATCCGGCCGAGAATCTTGGCGGACGCGATGTCCGCGGCCGTCACCTCGGTGATCCCCTCGCGGTGGACGTCAGCGGCGGTGACCCGGGTGTGGAAGGCGATGCCGGCCAAGATAGCGGCCTTCGCCGCCGCGTCGAACCCCTCCACGTCGGCGGTCGGGTCGGCCTCGGCGTAGCCCAGCGCCTGCGCCTCCTCGAGCGACTCGCTGAAGTCGGCCCCCGAACTGTCCATCCGGTCCAGGATGAAGTTCGTGGTGCCGTTCACGATGCCGAGCACCCGGTGCACGGTATCGCCGGCCAGCGACTCGCGCAGCGGCCGCAGCAGCGGGATGGCCCCGGCGACGGACGCCTCATAGTAAAGGTCCGCGCCGAAGGCGCGGGAGGCCGCGTGGATCTGCTCGCCGTGTTCGGCGAGCAGCGCCTTGTTGGCGGTCACCACGGACTTGCCGGTCTTCATGGCGGCTAGCAGCAGCGACTCAGCCGGCTGGAGGCCGCCGATCACCTCCACGACGATGTCAACGTCCGGCCGGGTGGCCAGCTCCAGGGCGTCGTCCGTCAACAGCCCTGGGTCAATGCCCGGCCGCGGATGGGAGAGCCGCCGGACCGCGATCCCGGCAAGTTCCAGCCGGGCCCCGGTGCGCAGCGACAGATCGGTGGCCTGCTCGTGGAGCAGCCTCGCCACCTGGCTGCCGACAGACCCGCAGCCGAGCAGGGCGATCTTCATGGTTGGCGGGCCGGGTCTGTTGTCGCTCATCCGACGTCCAATCGCAGCAGGTCGTCCAGGGTTTCACGGCGGACGATCGCGCGGGCCGAGCCGTCGCGGACCGCTACGACACCCGGCCGCGGCAGGTGGTTGTAGTTCGAGGAGAGAGACCAGCAGTACGCGCCAGTGGTGGCCACGGCCAGCAGGTCTCCAGGCGCTAGATCCGCGGGCAGGTAGGAGTGCCGGACGATGATGTCGCCGCTCTCGCAGTGCCGCCCCACCACCCGGGAGAGCATCGGCGGAGCGGACGAGGCTCGCGAGGCAAGCGCGCAGGTGTACGAGGCGTCGTAGAGCGCGGTGCGGATGTTGTCGCTCATCCCGCCGTCCACGCTCACGTACGTGCGCAGCCCGTCCACGTCCTTCAGCGTGCCGACCTCGTAGAGCGTCACCGTGGACGGCGCGATGATCGCCCGCCCGGGCTCGATCGTCAGCCGTGGCACCGGCAGCCCGAAGACCGCGCACTGCGCGGCGACGATCGCCCGTATCCCGGACGCGAGCGCTTTGACCTCGGGCGGGTCGTCCTCGGGCGTGTACGCGACGCCGAACCCGCCGCCGAGGTCAAGCTCGGCGATCGTCACTCCGTGCTCGGCGTGCACCCGCGCGGCCAGTTCCACCACCCGGTGCGCGGCGACCTCGAATCCCGCCGTGTCGAAGATCTGCGAGCCGATGTGCGAGTGCAGCCCGGCGAACTCCAGCGACGGCAGCGCGAGCACCCGCCGCACCGCCTCGTCCGCGGCACCGGACGCGAGGGAGAAACCGAACTTCTGGTCGTCGTGCGCGGTCGCCATGAACTCATGGGTGTGCGCCTCGACGCCGGTCGTCGCCCGGACAAGCACTCTCGCCTTGCGCCCGGCCGCCTCGGCGTAGTACGCCAGCCGGGCGATCTCCTCGAAGGAGTCCAGCACGATGTGCCCGACGCCGGCCGAGACGGCCTCGGACAGCTCAACGGGCAGCTTGTTATTGCCGTGCATCGTGATCTGCGCCGGATCGATCCCGGCGGACAGCGCGACCGCTAGCTCGCCGCCGGTGCACACGTCCACGCCGAGGCCCTCTTCTGTCACCCAGCGCAGCACCGCACGCGAGCAGAACGCTTTGGCCGCGTAGCAGACCTGCGCGCTCTGCTCGCCCGGGGGACGGCCCCCGGAGCCCCCGTCTCCCCCCTGAAAGGCTTCCAGGTACTCCCGGGAGCGATCACGGACGTCTGCTTCGTCGGTCACGAACAGCGGCGTGCCGAACTCCGCCGCCAGGTCACGGACGTCGACGCCGCCGAGCGTCAGCACGCCATCGTGGCGCATCGCGTTGCGCGGCCAGACCGCCGGGTGCAGCGCGTTGAGGTCGGCGGGCGGCGCGGGCGGGTGGTCGGCGGGTAGCACGTCCCCGTGACGCGGCCCCGCCGGGTGGGCGACACGGCTCAAAGTGGTTTCCTCATTCTCAGGATTCTCATGTCACAAGCGGTCGGGCGCGCTTACACCGAGGAGCCCCAGCCCGGCGGCGAGACCGGTTGCCGCCGCGCCGGCCACGGTTAGTCTGTCACTTCCTGGAGCACGAGCACTTCCGGGGTGGCGGGCGGAGCTCAGCGTCGCGATCGTCACGCTGGCCAGTTCCTCCAGGTACCGGGCGTACTCGTCGGGCCGGCCACGGCGCGCGGCCACCGCGACCCGTTCCGGGAGCCATGACAGCGCGTCGAGCAGCGCCAGCTCCCCCAGGTCAGCGGGCAGGCACCGCGGGACGGCCTCCGGTGCGAGCGTGGCTGCCCAGCGCACCCCGGACGCGGCTCGGGCGTGCGCGTACCTCACAGCATAGGCGGGGTTATCGGGCACCTGCCGCGCAATCTGGCCCGCGTCGATCCGTACTGGGCGTCCCGGCACCGCTGCGGCCAGCGAAAACCGCACCGCGTCCGGCCCCGCGAACGCTACTGCCGCCGCCACGTCCCCGGAAAGCCGCCCGCCGTCTCCGCCGGCTACAGCAAGGCTGCGCTGGGGAGGCGCCACCCTTCGTTCCGGATAACCGAAGACAGCAACCGTCGCGCCAGCGGCAGCGGCGAGCCGGCCCGTCAGTTCCGCGGCGAGTGCCGCCCGCGCCTCCTCCCAGCCGGTCGCTGCGAGCGGGTCGGCGGCGGGCGGCGCCGGGACGCGGACACCGCCCAGCACCTCGGAGCGCGCGCAAGCCGGGCCGGCGGCGCGGATGCGCTCAGGCAGCGCGGCGAGGGTCCGCGTCGTGACGGTCAGCGCTAGGAAGCCGGGGCCGGAGACTTCCGCGCGGGCTAGCCAGGGGTGTTCGGCCAGCCGGGCCGCGAGCAGGTGAGCGATGTCACGCGGAGCGCGGCCGTCGGCCAGCCTGAAGGCGACGCTTGAGGCGTAGCAGCCCGGGGCGCCGCCAGGGCGCAGCCCGGGATCGGCGGGCGCGAACCCCTCGGCCGCGGCCGCCCGCGCGAGCGCGCGCCGCACGTCCTGCGTGATCACCGGCCCAGGCTATGCGTCCGCCGCGCCGGCCGGCGGCGGCCAGCAGGCTACGCGGGGGGGATACCAGCCAGCTCGCGGACCACGCGGATCATCTCGCCCGGGTCGAACGGCTTAGTGAGATACGCGTCGGCCCCGACGTTCGCGCCGCGGACGATGTCCTCTTCCTGGGCTCGCGCGGTGATCATGACGACCTTGATGTGCGCGGTGTCCGGCGCCTTGCGCAGCTGGATCGTGGTCTCCCAGCCGTCCAGCCGGGGCATCATGACGTCAAGAGTGATGACGTCGGGCGCGATCGCCCGCACCTTGTCGAGGCAGTCCTGGCCGTCTACGGCCGTCGCCACGTCAAACCCCTCAAGGGTGAGGTTCACGGCGATGAGCTGCCTGATAACCTCATCGTCATCCACCACGAGCACTCGGCCCGAACCATTCGTCACTCGGGCGAGGCTACCTGGTTTCTGACCGTAACGGGTATGCGTCTCCTGGGCGTCCCAACAGACGCGCTCCGACTGGTACCCTTTCGGAGTCACCGAGCCCCCATAGCTCAGGGGATAGAGCACCGGCCTCCGGAGCCGGGTGCGTAGGTTCGAATCCTACTGGGGGCGCCCCAGAGTTTCTGTCTGTTAGTTAAGCGTCCCTGAGCCGGAGCACGGTACCGCCGGCCAGCAGGGCCGCGCCGGCCCAGAGGGCAAGCACGCCCAAGCCGCCCCACGGACTGATCGGGAGGCTCCGCACGCCGGTGGTCACCTGGATGTTCAGCCCGGCGAGCGTCGGCGTCCACCGCTCGAGCCGACGGTGCCAGGTCGGGTCGGTGACGAAGACAAGGATGATCGGGAACAGATACAGCACGCCGAGGACCGCACCGACCGACACGGCGGAGTCCCTGACCATGGCCGCGATGCCCAGGCTCAGCAGCGCTATCAGGGCCAGGTACAGGACCGAACCCGCCGCGGCCCGCAGCGTTGGCCCGTAGGACAGCGACACAACGTGGAAGCCGCGGGCCGCGGTGAAGCCGTTTCCGGGCAGGATCAGGTGCCCGGCCAGCACCGATCCGAGCACCGCCAGCGCCCCGGCCACGAGCACCAGCCCGGCGACCAGGATCGCCTTGGCCGCGAACACCAGCTCCCGCCGCGGCATCGCCGCGAACGTCACCCGGATCATCCCGGTGCTGTACTCGTTGCAGATCGTCGCCGTCGCCAGGATCGCGACCACCGCCTGGCCGATCTGGATGCCGGTCAGGCTGAGCTTGGTCGGGTCGACCGCGCACTGTGTGCCCGCCGGGCAGCGCGTGGCCCCGACGGCCGCGACGCTGACGCCAATCGTCAGCGCCGCGACCCCCAGCAGCAGCCAGCTCGGCCCGGCGATGGTACGCAGCTTGGTCCACTCGGCGTGCAGGGCGCTCATGCGTCCCTCCGGCGAAGCAGGTAACCGGCCAGCGCCAGCGCCGCGACCGCCCAGGCACAAAGCACGGCGAACCCGGCAAACGGTGACAGCGGATAGTAGCCGTTCGAGGGGTTGATGACGGATGTGACCTGCGGATAGTTCGGGACGCTCTGCTCGATCGCCAGTCCTGCCGCCGGTGTCAGCCGGAGCAGCCAATCCCCGGCGCCGGACGGGAACACGTTCAGCGCGGCCAGCAGGAAAGGCAGCACCACCGTCACTACGGCGATCGTGATCGCGGCGGCACTGCGGCGCAGCACCGCCCCCAGGGCGACGGCGAATACGGCGGCAACGGCCAGCATGGCCGCGGTGCCGACCACCACGCGGATCTCCGTCAGCGCGGGCACCGGCAGCACGACCTGGCCACCGTTGGTTTCCAGCATTCCTCCGACGACTATCGCGACCCAGCCGGCCACCAGCCCGACCACAAACGTGACACCGCCGGCCACGATGGCCTTGGCCGCGAGGACCGCACCGCGCCGCGGGGTCGCCACTAGCGTCGTTCGGATCAGGCCGCGGCGGTACTCAGCCGTGAAGAACATCGCCGCCACCACGATGATCGCGATCAGGCCAATGAACGCCCCGGCCAGGCTCTGCCCGATGGTCGCGGTCGGGTATCCGCTGGCAGGTCCGGGCGTGACAGGAGCGATATCCCCCGAGCCAGTTAGCGTGTAAGTTCCGCCCGCGGCGGTGAACCCGGCCGGGCCGCTCCCGGCCGGGCCGCCCCCGGGACCGGAGGCAACCGGACCGCCCCCACCGACCGCGACGTCGGCCCACTTGCCGCCCGCGGCCGTGCCGGACACCCTGACGTCGTCGAAGACGCCGGTCGCCTGGCTCGGACCGCCGTTGTTGCTGTCGCCGCCGAAGGACGACGACGTCACCGTGTAAGCGGGCGACGTCGCGAACAGCCCGACCTGCGCCGTCGCGGGCAATCCCGTCAGCGTCACGGTGCCAACCTGGGTCCAGTGCGTGCCGTCGACGGAGTCGTAGCCGATGATCCTGTCGCCGGACCGGGTCAGCCGCAGCCACCGGGGACTGGCGGCGGAAACCAGTCCCGGCAGGCCGGGGGTGTCGCCCGTGTAGTTGAACTGCATTCGCACGCCGTTGGCGCCGGTGACCATCATCGCCGCGTAGGCGGAGCCCTGCCGCAGGCTCGCCTTGATGATGATGCCGGCCTTGGACCACGCCGCGAGCCCGGGCACCAGGTTGGGCCCCGCCCCGGCCGCTGCCCCATGGCCGTTGGTGATGTTCGCGTGCGCGCCGGAGAGCGAGATCACCCTGACCGTGATGGTGCCATCGCCGGTCAGTGGCTGGCGCGCGAAGTTGAAGCTGTCAGAAACGACCTCGCCGCCCGGCCCGTACGGGATGTACGGCAGGCACGCCTTGCCGCTCAGCTGCCGGACGCCATTGCCGCAGCCGATGTGGGAGCCCGCCGCCGCCAACAGCCCGACGAGCACAGTCAGCATCGCGGCCACGACCATGCCGATCACCCAGCCGCGCACGGTGCGGAACTTTGTCCACTCCGATCGGAGCAACCAGCCAAACCCCGCCAGCGCGGCGTGAGTCTCGGTGCTGACGCCGGTGCGCGGAATCGAAGTCGCGTTCATGGTCATCGCGCGACGTCCTTGTCAGCTCCGGCCGGGCGGAACTCGACCGCATCCTTCGTCAGTTCCATGTAAGCCTGCTCCAAGGTGGCGCGGTGCGCGGACACCTCGTAAAACGGCACCGCCTTGGCGGACAGCACCGCCACGACGCGCTCGGCCGGCAGCCCCGCGATCGTGAGGGTGTCCTGGCCGGTGGCGGCGACGGTGGCCCCCGCGGCCGCGAGCACCGCCGTCGCCTCCGGCCGCGCACCGGTGCGCAAGCTCACCCGGTCACCGGACACGGCCGCCAGCAGTCTCGCGACGGTCGTGTCGGCGATGACCTTGCCGCGACCGACGACCACGACATGATCGGCGGCGTCCTGTAGCTCGCTCATCAGATGGCTCGACACGAGCACTGCCCGGCCCTGCGCGGCCAGCGACCGCAGGAAGCCGCGCATCCACACGATCCCCTCGGGGTCCATGCCGTTGAATGGCTCGTCCAGCATGAGCGCCGCCGGGTCGCCAAGCAGGGCCGCGGCGATTCCGAGCCGCTGACGCATGCCCAGGGAGTATCCACCTGCCCGCCGACGGGCAACCTTGTCCAGCCCGGCCTGCTCGATCACCTCGTCGACCCGCTTGGCGGTCAGCCCCTGGGAGTGAGCCAGCCAGAGCAGGTGGTTGCGCGCGCTCCGGCTGGGCTGCAGCGCGCCGGCATCCAGCAGCGATCCAATCAGCCTCATCGGCCGGCGGATGCTGGCGTACCGCTTCCCGGCGATCAGGGCGGTGCCCCCGTCGGGCGCGTCCAACCCGAGGATTACCCGCATCGTGGTGGACTTTCCGGCCCCGTTCGGGCCAACGAAACCTGTGACCTGACCGGGTTGGACGGTGAAGGTCATCCCGTCCAGCGCCACAGCCGGCCCGAACCGCTTGCGTAGTCCGTTGACTTCAATCGTCGCCTGCATGTGTGATCCATTTCTGTCGGCAACCGAGGCACCAGGCCTTATTTCCGTGATCTGGTTCTACGGAGGCGGCCATAACATGGGCCGAACGGACGCTGTTATCTCGTTGTTAGGTCCAGCCAGGCATCGTTGAACCAGGAGGGGCCGATGAACCAGACACAGCACTTCGTCGGCGGCCGGCCGCGTCGCCTGCTCTCCCGAATCCCCCTGCCGCCGGTGATGCGCACCCTGCGGTGGCGGCTGACCGCGCTCTATGGCGTGCTATTCCTGATCTCCGGCGCCGTGCTGCTGCTGATCTCCGGCGGCTACGTCGTCAACAGCAGCTCGAGGACTGAGGCAGCGGGCGTTCACAACTCTCCGGTCCCGACCTCGACCGCGGCTCGGCTGGCCAAAGACCGGGCCATAATCCAGCAGCTCCAGCAGCAGCTGGCCAACCAGACAGGCGGCGCCTCTTCTCTGAGCCACAGACTTCTCGTCGCCTCAGCCATCGCGCTCGGCTTCATGACCGTCGGATCGGTCATCATGGGCTGGCTGCTAGCCGGGCGGGCGCTGCGCCCGGTCCGTAACATGACCGCGGCGACCCAGCAGATCTCCGCCCACAACCTGAACGAGCGGCTCGCCGTCGCCGGCCCGCGCGACGAGCTGAAGGAACTCGGAGACACCATCGACGGGCTGCTGGAAAGGCTGGAGGCGGCGTTCAACGCGCAGCGCCGGTTCGTGGCCAACGCATCCCATGAGCTGCGCACCCCGCTGGCCACCATGCGGGCGTCCCTCGATGTCGCCGTGGCCAAACCCGCGGGAGCCCCGCCGCAGACGATCGCGCTGGCCGCCCGGCTCCGGGCCGAGCTCGACCGGATCGACGCCCTGCTCGAGGCGTTTCTCGTGCTCGCTCGCGCCCAGCACCGCGACCTGCCCGGCCGCGCCGTCCTGCCACTCGACTACATCGTCGGCGCCGCCCTGGCCGACCAGCGGGCTGCCATCGCGGGCCGGAACCTCACGGTCCGCCGCGACGCCAGCCCCGGCGGCGCGTGGGTTCAGGGCAGCCCGGCCCTGCTATCCCGGATGGTCGGGAACCTGGTCGAGAACGCGGTCGGCCACAACGAGGACGGCGGCTGGATTCACATCACGGCGCAGACCCAGGCCGGGCGGGCCCGGCTGGTTGTCGAGAACGGCGGCGAGGCGATCGATCAGCGGCAGGTCGACGAACTGTCCCAGCCGTTCCGGCGGCTGCCCGGTGACAGGATCGGCACGGACAAGGGATCAGGGCTCGGCCTGTCGATAGTCGCGGCCATCGCCGAAGCACACGACGGCCGACTAGAGCTGAAAGCCCGGCGGGGAGGAGGGATGCTTGTGTGCGTCGACCTGCCGGCCGCGGTCCCGGCCAGCTCGGCCGCCAAGGCCAGCGTGCCGGCATGAGGGTCCTGGTCGTCGAAGACTCCCGCTCGCTCGCCGAGGTGCTCGTCGAGGGCCTGCGCGATCAGGGCATGGCGGTCGACGCGGCGTACGACGGGCTGGAAGCCGCGGCCAAGCTCGACATCAACGCCTATGACGTCGTCGTGCTCGACCGCGACCTGCCCGGCATTCACGGCGACGTGCTCTGCCAGATGATCGCCGACCGGCACGAGCGGGCCATGGTGCTGATGCTGACGGCGGCGGGAGCGCCGGACGACCGGGTCACCGGGCTCAGCCTTGGTGCCGATGACTACCTTGGCAAGCCGTTCCACTTTCCCGAGCTCGTGCTGCGCGTCCGTGCGCTTGCCCGGCGGCAGCCGGCCGCCCGCGCCCGGCGGCTGAAGGTGGCCGGGATCGAGCTTGACCCGCTCCAGCGGACCGTCAGCCGCGATGGCCGGCAACTGGACCTGTCCGTCAAGGAGTTCGGCATCCTCGAAGCTCTCATGGTCGCCGCGCCGGCCTTCCTCCGGGCCGAGGACCTGCTCGAGCAGGTCTGGGACGAAAATGCCGACCCGTTCACCAACACGGTCACGGTGACCATCGGGCGGCTGCGGCGCAAGCTCGGCGACCCGCCGGTCATTACCACCACGCCCGGTGTCGGATACCGCATCGGCGAGCCCGCCCCGTAGCCGCGCGGCCGGTTCTGACGGGTATGAGGCGTAGCCGACCAGGGCCACCACCCTCCGTTTGGGAGCTGGGATCGGATGTTGGGGCGACCGGGACGACCGCTGGGCCCCGGCGAGGCAGCCTGGCCGGCGATTATCCGGAACGAACGCGGCGATCCGCGGGTGGTCAGATGTTCCCGCCTCTCGCTGCCGGGGTGAGCACCCGGCCCATGCGCTCGGCTAGCAGTGTCATCTCATAGGCGACCAGGCCCAGATCGACGGTGGTCGCCAGGACGGCGAGGCTAGCGCCGTCGCTGATCGCCGTGACAACTAGCACCCCCCGGTCCATCTCCACCACAGCCTGCACGACCGGCCCGCCGTCGAAGATCCGGGCAGCGCCTTCGGTGAGGCTGGCCAGACCGGCGGTGATCGCGGCCAGCTGTTCCGCGCGTTCGTGCGGGAAGTCGGACGACTTCGCCAAAAGCAGCCCGTCGGAGGAGACCGCGACCGCGTGCACCGCGTCAGGCACCCGGTCTACCAGGTTCGTCACCAGCCAGTTGAGGTCATGGACCATGCTCACACGCCTTCCCTTCCTGAAGCGGTCGCAATAGCCCACGAGGATGCCGCGAGACCGTGGCACGAGACATCGGTCAACTTAGTGATTTCCATGGGGTACCCAGGTCCGGGCTGGGCGGCGCAATCGTCATTCCAGCCACAAAGCATTACGCAAACCCATCCAGTTACCAAGCCGGAAGATCGCTAACTCCGTTTGGCGCAGCGTCCGCGGCGCAACCGGGGCGGACGCCAGGTGGCGGGAAGTCATGCGACGGCCTCGTTTAGCGCGCGTCCGCGGCGCATCCGGATTCAGGCTCTTCAGCGGACCCCAGGGCCGGAACCTAGGGATTCTCCTCGGGTATCTCCCTAAGCCCGGCGCGTCGCAGACGGTGCATGCTTGGGCATTAGGAGTGTAGAGGGGGCAAAAAATGAACGGCAGAATTCCGGTATACCTGCACACCAGAGATCCGATTTCTCGCGCTGGGCTGGAAACCGCGCTGCGTGCGCAGCATGAGATCGTCCTGACCGACATCGACGCGGAAGAGCCCCCCTGGGTGGCGATCGTGGTGGTGGACTCACTCGATGAGACGGCGCTCCGGTTGATGCGCAGCCTGCAAGCCCGCGGCTGCACCCGGTCGGTGGTGGTGGCAAGCGCACTCAGCGACGCGGATCTGCTCGCGGCGGTCGAAGCCGGGGTCTGCGGCATCGTGTGGCGCTGGGAAGCTACCGCCGAGCGGCTAACGCACTCGGTGACGAAGGCGGCTGCGGGCGAAGCCCTGCTGCCCTCGGACGTGCTGTCGCGGCTGCTGCGGCAGATGTCCCGGCTGCAGCGTCACGTGCTCTCGCCGATGGGGCTCAGCCTGGGCGGGCTCTCGTCCAGGGAGGCTGACGTGCTGCGACTGGCCGCCGAGGGGCTCGACACCGACGAGATCGCGCGCAAGCTCTGTTACTCCAAGCGCACCGTGACCAACATCATTCACGATGTCACAAGTAGGTTCCACCTGACCAACAGGACACACGCGGTTGCGTACGCAATCAGAGAGGGTCTCATCTAAGATAGTCGATTCCCCCTGTTGGCACATTGGTCACGGGAATTACACCGATTACGGTCATGCCGTGGCCCGCAATGCCTACTTAACGATCGCTTAACCGGGTAATCCCATGATGCGAATGTCTTCTGAACCGGACAGGGCCCTTGTTCGTAGTAGCTCATAGAAGATTCTCATCGTAGGATACTGGTGATATCCATCACAGGGGGAGCGGCCTGGGATGCGACTTCTACAGTCACACCCTGATAGCGATCGCTTTCAAGGCATCTTCATCGGCCGTATGGCCGAACGAGGTCAGCTGGCCGATTGGGCGCAAAAGGCAGCCGACGGCCAGTCTTGGGCCGTGCTCCTGGAAGGCAGCGCGGGTATCGGCAGGACGGCCCTGCTGCGCCGCGGCGCGCCAAGCACGGCCACTTTCTGCGTGGTCCACTCCACTTGTGATCCTGGCGAGCTGAATCTGCAGTTCGGGCTGGTTTCCCAGCTGCTCTGGCGGGCGCGGTGTCACATCACCGCCGCGGCGTCGGCGGCCGACAGGCTGACCGCCGATGAGCCGCCTGCCCGCGTCGGGGGGTGGTTGCTGGACATCGTCTACGCCGCACAGGCTAGCCAGCCGATGGCGATCATCATCGACGATCTGCAGTGGGCCGACCCGGGATCGGTCGAAGCACTCAGCTATATGCTTCGCAGGCTGGAAAATGTCCGGGTGCTGACCCTGCTATCGGCGCGTACCCAGAATCGGGCACCGACGGAGTGGGTGACCGGTTCCGGTGGGCACTGGCGGCGGCTGATCGACGATCGGCAGTTCGGCCAGCGGATGCACCTGCCCGGTCTGACGGCGGAGGAGGTCGCCGAACTGGCCGCCCGGTTCGGCCACGGAGCGATTCCGCTCGCCGCGGCGGAGCGGTTGCGGCAGCACACGGAAGGCAATCCGGCCTCTCTCCAGGCGCTGCTGACCGACCCGAGACTCGACTCCCTGACCAGCGGGGACCGCCCTTTCCCCGCACCCGGCTCGGTGGCGGCACAGGTCGGATGGCTGCTGACCGCACTGGCCCCGGCCAGCCGTGACCTGCTGGACGCCCTGGCCGTCCTGGACGCGAAATGCCCGCTCGGGCTGGCGGCTCGGGTTGCCCGGGTGTCCGACCCGGTGGCTGCGCTCGAGCCACTGATCCGCGCGGAGATCGTGCGATGGTGGCCAGAGGATCCCGTCACCCCCGTTCAGGTGTGGCCCCCCGTTCAGCGCGACGCGGTATACCAGCGGCTCACCCCAGGACGCCGTCGCGAGCTGCACCTGAGCGCGGCGGCCGTGGTGCGCGGAGACGCCAGATGGGCGCACCGGGTAGCTGCGGTCGCCGGGCCGGACGGTCCGCTAGCGTCCGAGCTAGAGTCCGCCGCCGGGCAGGTGCTTGACGAGGGAGACGCGGAGCGCGCGGGGACGCTGCTGCTCTGGGCGGCTGACCTCAGCGATAACTGGGCCGCGTACGAGCGGCGGATGCTCGTGGCTGCCGCCCAGCTCATCTGGTCATCCTCGGTCGGCCGGGCCGAGGCGCTGCGACCGCGGCTGGCCGACTGCGCCGCGCGACCGCTGCGCGACCTTATCCTGCTGGCGCTCAGCCCGGACGAGAGCCACACCTACTCGGTATCTTCCTTGCTGGCCGCCGCGCTGAGCGCCGCGCTGAGCGCCGCGCCCGCGGTCGACTCCAGCACCGGCCTTCGGATGGCGCAAGCCGCGGCACGGGTCGCCCTTATGGCGTCTCACGGCCATGCTGACAGGGGCGACAGCCAGGCCAAGGGCGCGATCGCCGGCCAGGTCCTGGCCATCAATGGCCTCGACAGGGAAACCAGGACGATGGCCGAATGCCTGGCCGCCGAGGCGGCCGGCCAGTGGCCTGGCGGCACTGGCTTGCTGTCCGCGATGGAGTCCGCTTTGGCCGGATCGGCCGGATCCGACGACCGCGTCCGTCCCGGTGACGCGATCCTGCTCTGGCGCCGCGGTGCCTGGCGCGCGCGGGCCGGGCACCTGACCGCCGCGGCGGATGATCTGGCCGCCGCGCTTCGCATCAGCCGGGGGCCGGGAGAACTGGATGTCGCGGCGATTACGTTGCTGGCCTACGTTCAATACCACCTCGGCCTGTGGAAGTCGGCGGCCGCGACGGTCGAGCAGGCGATCGCGCTGGCGCTGAGCCGCGGCGCGACATGGTCCTACACCAAGGCGCACGCGGTCGCGGCGTGCGTGGCGGCAAGCAGCGGCATGCTGGAGGTGGCCGAAGACCAGCTACGCACCTGCCGCCGCTGGTGGAGCGCGGTCGGGTCCGCCGCGGACGTCGTGTTCCCGGCCGTGGCCGCCGCCACCCTGGCGCAAGCGAAAGGCGATTACGCGGCGATGCTGACCGCGCTCGCGCCCGTGAGCGGCATGCTGGACGACACCAACCGCGCGGACAACGACAGCGAACTGTGGCGGCTGCTGCAGGTTGAAGCGCTGATCGGCACCGGACGGCTAGACGAGGCCGCGGCGCTGATCTCAACGCGCACCGACGGCAACCGGCCCTACCTGCGAGCCGGGCATGGCTGGCTGGCAGGCTGGCTCGCGCACGAGCGCGGCGACCTTGAAGCCGCGAAGGCAATCTACGCGGACACGCTCAGCATCGAGATCCCGCACGACGACGTTCCCTTCCTGCGGGCGCGACTGGAGCATGGCTACGGGCTGCTGCTGCTGGCGCAGCACAGCCGCCGGCCTGCCGTGAACTGGCTGCGCTCTGCTCATGACCGGTACCGGTCGCTCGGCGCCGCTCCGTTCCTGGCCCGGTGCGACGCGGATCTGACCGCGTGCGGCCTGCGGACGATCGCCGCGGACCCGGACCAGACCGGGCTGCGCCGCGTGCTGAGCAGCCAGGAAGACCGGGTGGCGCGCCTCGTCGCGCAGGGCATGACGAATCAGGAAGTCGCCAGGCAGCTCTACGTGAGCACGAAGACCGTGGAGTTCCACCTGAGCAACATCTTCACCAAGCTCGGCATAACGTCGCGCCGCCAGCTGAGCCTGGGATACTTGCCGCCAGGCAGCTGACTGCCCCGGCATCGTCTTGAACGCGCTCATAGCTGCAAGGCGAAGAGCTCGATCTCGGTGATGGCGACATTAGAACCGCTATTCCCCTGGTAGATGCTGAGTACCTGGAACTCGACGCTTGTTATGTTGGTGGCACCCTTGATGGGCAGCGTCTGCGGCTTGTCCGTGTCGTCCGGCGTGAGCGTATCCGAAGCGCCGTTGGAGAAGACCAGATGCAGGACGGCAGGGCGCCCGTACGCCAGGTAATTCGCGTCGACACCGGAATAGAAGATCATCTGCTTCAGCGTGACCTTGTGCGCGAAAGTAAGCGTGAGCGTCGGCTGCTTGGTCCCATTCCATGGCGCCAGCCAGTATGTATTGGTGAACTCGTCTGCCGCTAGCCGGCCAGGGTGACCAGCGACAGCCATGTTCGCCGTCACTTTGACGGCATGGACAGGCACGTACGTCGGGTGGACGAGCGTGAGCACCTTGCCCTTGGTGTTATCGAACTTGCTGTCCACCGCCGAGCGGAGCGACGGAATGGCCGCGTAGCCGATCCCGGCGATAATGACCAGCACGCCGACCACCAGGCGGGCCCGGCGCAGGCCTTTTCGCAGGGAGTGGCGGAAGTCGAAGCCTTGAACCGTCAGGTTTCTCCCCTTGGGGTCCTTGCCGTTCGCCGTGTGCACGACCTTCGGCCCGCGGGTCCGCAGCAGCTTCTTCCACCACGGCCGCTTGACCACTTCGGCCTCGCCCAGCGACTCTCCGCATCTGCTGCAGAATTTGCGAACCGGCGGGTTCCCCTCGCCGCACGCGCCGCAGATGAGGTCACCGGGCTGCAGCCTGCGGCTCGGCGCGGTCTTCCGGACCGGAGGCGGTCGGTGCCGCGCCGCCTGCGGCGCCTGCTCGCCAGAGCCGGGCGTCTCCTGGACAGGCCGCGTTCCCGGGGCGATCGGCGTAGCCAGGGCGGCCGCGGCTGATTCCGCCGCTGGACGTGAATTCCACATGTCCGCCGCATTGCCGTCGGCGGAGCGCGGCGGGGAGGGCGGAGCGGCCAAGCCGGGTGGAGCGGGCGGGGCGGCCATGGCTGGCGGAGGCGGGGGCGCGGCGCGCGGCGCGGGCGGCGCGGGCGGCGCGGGTGGGGCGCCCGGCGCGGGCGGCGCGGCGGCCATGCTAGGTGGCGCCGGAGGCGGCGGTGGGGCGGCCATGCCGGGCGGCGGCGGAGGCGGTGGGGCGGCCATGCCTGGTGGAGGCGGCGGGGCGGCCATGCCGGGCGGAGGCGGTGGCGGCGGCGGGGCGGCGCCCATACCGGGTGGTGGCGGCGGGGCGGCCGCGCCCGGTCGCGGCGGAGGCGGCGGAGGCGGCGCAGCACCGCCGGGAGGCGGCGGGGGCGGCGGTGGGGCGGCCGCGCCCGGTCGCGGCGGAGGCGGCGGAGGCGGCGCACCCGCGCCTGGCGGTGGGGGCGGGGCACCCGGCCGCGGCGGGGGGCCAGGCGGCCGCGGCGGGCCGCCGGCCCCGGGCGGCCCCGCGGGGGCGGCCCCGGCCCCACCAGGTGCCGCGGAGTTGTTCTCCCCTGACCCGGTGGGGGAGGACATGACGCCGACTGCCGCCAGGTAGGCCCGCTGCAGTAGGCCGTGTTTCGCCGGCTGTCGCGTCTCCTCCTGCGCGGCGGTGATGACCTCTTCGGGGATCTGGGGCGTGACCTTCTGCCCTGTCCACTCGAGGAAGCTGCCGCACGATCCGCAGAACCCGTCGGCGTCACCGTTCTGATATCCGCACTTCCGGCAGACGATCATGAGCCTGCCACCTCCAATTTGTGCATAACGTGCGCCGGCTTGATGGCGCTGATGAGAGAGTCGAGCGCCCGGACATTGACCTCGGCGGGGTCGGCCACCCACACCCGGATCGTGACGCCGGGCCCGGCGGACCCGGCTGCCCCGTCGGGATCGGCAGGCGTGGCCGACCATGTCACGCCGCCGGTGTCGACGACCTCCACCCGCCCTCCGGTGACGAGCTCGATGTGCCTGCGCAGCCCGGCCGGGGTGCCCCGCTCCCGGTACAGCTCAGGGGCGGCGGACACCACGGCCCGCCGGCGCGCCAGCGGCCAGTTCTCGTCCAGCGTCATGCCGCACCAGCCAGCCAGCCACGCGAGGAAGTCTTCCGGCGAGAGCAGCGGATCGAAATAAGCCTCGATGCAGTCCAGGACCGCGGGCACTGGTGCCAGCACCTCGTCCAGTGCCGCGGTCCAGCGCATGGTGAAGCTGTCGTCCTGAAAGACGGCGGGCATCAGGCCGCCGATCGGATGGGGGCTGCTGAGCCCGGCCACGGTGCCGCGCATCAGTGCTCCTCCACCCGGACCTGGTGGTCGAAGGAGAAGACGAGGCTGTGCGCCGCCACCTCGATACGGGTGGCTTCCCGGCCCCGGCTGCCGCTGACCGGGTCGGCGCTGAACAGGCGCACGTCCTCGACTAGGTCCACCCCGGTTATCCGCTGGAGCAGCCCGAAGATGTCGCCGGCCTGGACCGGCCGGCCGAACGGCCATCCCGCTCCGTCGGGACCGCCGCCAGGCAGCGGGTTGAGATACCGGTAGAGCTCGTCGAGTGCCTCGTCGCGCACCCGGCTCAGGCTTACCCGCGGCCTGGCGATCAGCCGGGCCACGACGGTCACTCCCCGGTACAGCGGCGGTTGCACATGGACCTGCGCGCCGATCACCCGCACCTCGTCTAGCCTGGCGGCGATCCTGGCCAGCATCTCGTCGGCCGGCACCAGGCTCTCGAACAGGATCCGGCCGCGCTCGTGCGCCGCCGCCGGCACCACGAGTAGGCGAATCGCCCCCGCGGGTACATCCGCCTCGCCTGCCCGGACGCACCGGATCCGTGCCGCTTCCGGGGCGACCTCACGAGCCAGGACCTCGTAGTCCTCGGCGGTAACCGCCCTGCTCCTGGTGCGCAGCAGCAGCGGCCCCCGCTCCTTGGCCTCCTCCAGCGATTCCCCGTCCACGCCGCCATGCGCGGGGTGGCGATTCTCCACCCCGGCCACGAACGGAATGGAGGACCTGAGCGTGACGATCGCCCCGGCCGCCACGTTGCCGCGCCTGCCGCCCCCGGTCGCGTACTGGCGGATCCTGATCCCGGCGCCCTTTTCCGGTACAGCGCCGTAGCGCCGCAGACCGCCATCAGGGGTTCTGACGACAGGCCCGAACCGAACGAGGCCGGCCATGCTGTCCAGGACAAAGTGCCTGTCCGAGGCGGTGCTGTCGGCGAAGTGATCGACCTCGGTCCATTCCTGCCAGCCGCCGGCTGAGCTCGTCTCTACGATCGGCGCCGCCGCGGCGGCGAGCACAGGCGTCCGGGTTACCGGCAGGCTCTGGCCGGGCACTCCCGTCGATTCGCCGAGCGCTTCTGATGCGACGATGTCCGCGTTGATCGCGTTCACCGTGCCGCCCACCGTGCACGCGGTAAGCCCGTGGACGACGGGTGATGCCGTGTACGGGGGCTGGTCGTCGACCGGCTCGACGATGCGGGCGCGCAGCCAGCCGGCCCGCTCCCCGCCGATCACGCTGGCCTGATGCTCGGGCGGGACATGCAGCGTGATTGAGCCCGGACGGTTCAGGCCGCCGGTCTTGTCGTCACTGACCTCGCATTCCGTCCAGCCGTCCGTAATTTCGCCGTCGGCGCCGTCTCCACCGGTCCATGCCTCCCAGATCAGCGGCGGCTCCTCCGGGTTGACGCCGACACCCTCGACCTGGCCCCGGAAGTCCAGCCGGACCGCGCCCCCAGGCACCGGATCCGACAGCCCGACGAGCAGCGTGTCATTCAGCCGCGGCGGATCGCTGAACGCGGCGAAGGAGACGGACAGCGTGAGCTGGTCGGTCCGGTCGACGGTGTGCGTGTCGTCCGCCGGGACAAACGCGTCGTCGGCAGGCGCGCAGGAGCGGATCCGTTGCAGCGAGCACGGAACGATCGACAGATCCCGCTCGGTAGCGAACACGGTGGACTGGTTGGCGTCAGTGCGCGGAGTCCCGACGCGGGTGCCCACAGGGATGGTCAGCTCGGTGCTCGCCGGCGCGGACAGCCAGAAGGTCACAGGGACCCTGGCCGGCGTTGGCGGCAGCATCCGCAGGCCGATCAGGTCAAGGAACTTGAGGTAGATCCGGTCGGGAACCTGGTTGAGCCGGTAAAGCAGCTGGTCGGTCATGAACGCGAACGTCTCAATCAGCGTCACGCCGGGATCGGAGACGTTATGGTCCGTCCACTCCGGGCAGCGGAGCTGGACGAGCCGTTTGGCGTCGTCGACCAGATCCTGAAATCGCCTGTCGTCCAGGTTCGGTACTGGTAGCGGCATCACTGCTCACCTGCCCTCTCGCGCCCCCCGGCGCATGCCGCGCCGCTTGTCATGGCTCATCCGCGTGCGCTGGAATCGTGTAAAACGGAAACACCAGGTTCCGCGGGTCGTTCGTGCCCTTGACCGTGTAGAGGATGTCGATCATTAGCACGCCGGGCGCGTCCGCTTCCGGGGTCACGATCACGTCCGCGACGTTCGCTCTCGGCTCCCACATCCGCAGCGACGCGCGGACCTCCGCGGAGATGGCGGCCGCGTTCTCCCACGTGGCGCCGTCGAATATGAAGTCCCGGAGCTTGCTCCCGAACGCCGGGCGCATCGGCCGCTCGCCGGGGTAGGTGGACAGGATCAGCTGCATCGCCTGCTCAACCTCACGGCTGCCGCTGACGAGCGCGATCTGCCCGGTGGCGTCTACGCCGACCGGGAAGGACCACCCAGAACCGATGAAGTCCGTCACCTTGTCACCTCAGTTGAGCATGATTTGCGAGCCTTTTATCGCCACCTGGCCCGAGCTCTGGATCGAGATCGAGGCCTGGGCCTTAAGGGTGAGGCTGTCGCCGCCGTCGATGGTCACGCTGCCGCCGGCGCCGGTGCTGATGTTCACGATGCCGGCGTCGCCGCACTGGATGGTCAGCTGGCCCGACGCGGCCTGGCTGTTCGGCGGAGCGGGCTTGCAGGTCAGCGTGACCGTCCCGGCGGTCTGGTCGATGGCGAGGCAGAGGCTGGCGTCCTGCGTGCCGAGCGTGATGGCGGACGCGGTCGGCGGGCCCCCTGAGTCCGGCGGGGGAAGCTCGTCGTGGAAGACCAGCCGGTTACCCGCGCCCGATACGAACCCCCTGCGGATGACCGAGGCGGTCATCCCCGCGGACTGGACCGCGGGACCGCCGAGGTCGTAGCCGGTGGACTGGTTGACGATCCCGCCGAGCACATAGGGTCGCCGTGGATCACCCAGCTCAAAGCCGACGAGCACCTCGTCGCCGACCTCCGGCAGGAAGACCGCGCCGCTCTGCTTGCCCGCGCCGAACTGGAGTACCGGCGCCCAGTCGGAGACGTAGGTGGGCGACAGCCATGGCAGGGCGACCTTGACCCGCGCCAGGGTACCCAGGTTGCCGTTGTCGCCGTTGGGGTCGTAGATGCTGCTGACCACGCCACAGGCCAGGCCCGGGACCCGGGGTGGCGCGGGTCGCGAGGTCGCTGCCGAGGCGAGACCGAGCAGCGACCGCTCCTGCCGCCCACTCACCTCGAAGCAGGTGTAGTAACCGCCCTCCGCGACGTCGAACACATGCCGCGCGCCGGTCACCAGCCAGCTTCCGCCGAACGGGGCGGGAACGCCGTCGACCTCGATCGCGGCACCGGCCTTGATGGCCGGATTGCCGGCCGCCTCGCCCTCGGCCTCGGCGAACGTGCTGCCAATGTGGTCGGCGAGGGCGGTGGCGATCTCCTCGGCCGCGGCGGTGGCGGCGGTCCCGACCGCGGCAAGCCGGTCATTCACCACGTAGGCGTCAGTCGCGGGCGGCGGGCCGAGGTTCTGGCCGGCGGAGGACCCGCTGCCGGCGCCGCCGGCATCGTCGGCTTCTCCCGCGTCGCCCGTGGCGGACGTGAAGGTGGACGCGAGCGCCGCCGGATCCTGACCGGTCAGGCTGGCGCTCCCGCTAGCCGTGCTTGCCTGGTGCGCGACCACCGTTGCCTGAGTCGGGTCCCAGACCCGGACCTCGACCTGGGGCGCGAGGTTGCCCGCGGTCAGCCGCGGCCGGAACGAGTGCAGCCCTCCGGTGCCCATGAACGTCAGCGTCACCGGGTTGGTTGCCCCGGTGACCGTGGACGCCTTTCTGAAGAAAAACTTTCCGTCTTGCACGCCGGTTTCGAATCCGATCTCACGGGCGCGCTGGCTGAGAAAGTCCCAGTCGGTCTGGTCACACTGGCCGAGATGAGCGTGCGTGGTCGCGCTCGTATCGATCTGGCCCATCGTCAATCCGGCGCCGTCCGCAAGCTGCGCGGCGATGTCGGAGTCCTTCATGTCAAGGAACGTCTGGGTGTGACGGCTGCGCTGCAGGCGGTGCGCCTGATCGTAGCCGCGCACCACGGTGATGAAGTTCAGCCGCTCGAATATGCCCTCGATCGAGGTCACCTCGCCGTTTATCAGCAGCTGGGGCGTGCCGTCTTCGCCGCCGGGACCGAATATCTGGACCGTGGTGCCGATCGACAGGCCTGCCTGGGTGATGACGTCACCGGCGACGTCGTTGAAGGCGATCTCGAACATGCCAGGCAAATGCAGGTGTGACTCCGCCACCGTGCGGATCACCAGGTTCGCCGTGTCCGTGGGCAGCTGACTGCCCCCCGCTCCCACCTTGATCAGCGCGAAGGCGGTCCCAGGCGCCTGGCTGAGCGTCTCCGCCGTCACCGCGGCCCCCCGTTGGCCAGTTCCGCCGGTGCCGGCAAGTAGATGACCGTGCCCGGCTGGACCGCGAGCGGATCCTCGATGCCGTTGGCGGCGGCGAGCGCCCGCCAGGCGCCCGGCTTGCCGTAGTTCGCCATCGCGACATGCTGCAGGTTCTCGCCTGCCACCAGGATGTGGCTGCGGCGCCCCGGGATGCCACCTGATGTCGGGTTGGTCCCCGGCGGCGGATCCCCTTCGTACTGGAGGGTGAGCTTGGCCTTGGCGCGCACCGGCTGCCCCGATGAGGTGAAGCGCTCATAGGTGATGTCCACGGAAGAAATGGTCACCTTGTAGCTGAGCGCGGTTCCCCAGGTGAACGTCAGCTTCGGCAGTTCGGCGGCCGTTGTAGATCCTTGTGTTGCCGGGTAGGACCAGCCCAGCAGCCGCTTGCAGGTATCGACCGTGCCGCTGCCGTTGATGATGAGATCACTCAGCGAGATGGTGGTCCCGCCGACATCCGTGACCTGCGTTTGCTGAGCGAGCGGCGCGCCGCCCGCGCCGCCGCCGGCACCCGTAGCGCCCGGCTGATCCTGGCTGCCCTGGCCTTGCTTCGCCGAGTTGACATGCTTCTGCGGGGCTCGGTGGGAGATAGTTATGGACTCAGGATTGAAGTTGAAGGCGACGGGATTGGTGCCGTCCGACAACGTCGCCTTGACCTGGGCCGTGGTCGGCGCCGCGGGCATGCTCATGGCGCGGGGATCGTCGGGTTCGAGCCGAGGAAACCCTGGTGCGCGAGTTCGAGCGTCTCGAGAGCGACCTTGTTGTCTGTCGCGCTGAGCGTGGGACCGGTCCAGGAGACCGGGTAGACGCCCGTGAGCGTCCAGGTCATCACCTGCTGCCCGTACGCGCCGAGCAGGGTTATCGTCGCGGTTCCCGCCGTGTAAGTCTGGCCGTCTTTGGAGTCGTTCTCCCACTGGGTAGCCACCGTCTGCAACCAGCCCAGCACGGTCTGCGAGTCCTGGGGATGCACCGCTCGCTCCAGCGTGATGTGCGGGTAAGTGATCCGGTCCGGGAGCAGGCGCAGGAACCAGTAATTCCCGCCCTCCTTCACCTCGGTTGCCTTGAGTTCGACCTTGAGGCCCTTGCAAGAGGACCAACTGCCAAGTTTGAGGCCGTCCACGGACACCTGGAACCGCATGGCCAGCCCGTACGGAAAGCTGCTGTTCGACAGCAGTCCGCCGATTCCGGGTACGGACCCGGCGACGGAAAGGCCTGCTGAAGCCGATAGTGGCATTGTCATTCTTGGCTCCCAGAGCACTAGGCATGGGCCGGACTAAATTTGCGGCAGGCTTGCGTCGAAAAGGAACCCGCCGTGCGCGAGTTCTAGCGTCTCGATGGCGGGTTTGCCCTGCTCAGCGTCGAAATCGGAGATCGACCAGGCGATCGGGAAGAATTCATTCAGCTGCCAGACCACGAGCGGAATGAGATTGCCCATCGTGACGAGGGATATCGCCCCGCTGAGCGGTGTCGGGTCGGTCGATGTTTGCGCGAGCCACATCTGAACGACATTTGATTGAATACACGCCGCCCGGCTCAGCTTGATGTTCGAGTATTTCGTTGTTCCCGGGATTATCCACGATTGATTGCCCTGGTCGCCCACCCGGTACTCGACCAGATTCCAGGACACCTGAAGCCCGGAGGCCCGTGACCAGGTACCGAGGTCGAATGTGGGGTTGTCGATGATTACCGAGAAGTGGTGCCCCATGCCAATCGGGAGGTCACCTAGCATGCTTGTCAGGCTCATCTCGTGTCCTTATCGGAAGTCCGTCAACAGGCCGGCCCGCTCTCTGTCCACGATCAGCTCAAGGCGCAGCTTGCTGCGCAGCCGCCGGTAGAGCTTGGCCGCGAGTTCGTCCAGTTCCACGGGGTCGTCCAGGGCGGCGGGCCGCTGGCCGGCGAGCTCGGCGACCTGGTCCCTCAACTCAGCGAGGCCGGGGTGGGCGTCCGCGACCGCCGCCGACGCGTCAGGCCCCGATATGCCTGGTGCAGCGGCTTCGGCGGTCGCCGACCCGGTCGAGGCAACCGTCACCACCGGCGCGGCGTCGACGGGCTGCCGCTGTATACCGGGCTCTCCGGCTGGCCCGGCCGCGACCAAGCTGGCGATGCTCTCGCCGTCCGCCGTCGGTGCGGCGTGTCGCGCGGACGGTACGTGCGTCAACGGAGGCGCTGCCGGGGAAGGCAGCAGGGCCAGCGAGGGGACCGGGCCGGTAGCGCCGAGGAACCAGCGCTGCGTGGCCATCGCCTGTTCCTCCAGTTCGCGCCCTTCCGCTGACGCCTCGCCTGGCAGCGCGTCGCCGAGCATGCGCTGCTGTACCGCGTGTGTCAGTTCGTGCGCCAGCAGCGCCTGCGCCGGCGGCTGGCCGAGCGATCCGGCCGAATCTGGGAGGTACACCACTCCGTCATGGCTGAATGCCGCCGCGTCAAGCCGCGTGGCCTGCCGGGCCACGGCGCGGCCACGGCGCACAGGGACATCGGAAACATCGGTTCCATGGAGCGCGGAGAAGGCCGTCGCCAGGCCCGCGGGCACCCGCTCGGTGACAACGTCGCCCGCGGCGGGCTGATAACGACGCGCTGGCCCGCCGCCGTCGCGCCCGGCCGCCCCGGCGACGCGCGCCGCGCCAGCACTCGGCGTTGTCGCGGCGACCCGGACAGCCGGGGCAACGCGGCTCGGCGGTACCGGAAGCAATGGATCGAGCGCGGATCGATATCGGACCTCCGCCGGCCCGGCCGTGACCGGCGCGGGACCCGCCAGCCGCCGAGTAGGGTCGCTGATCTCAGTACCAGGAGCCGGTTCGTCGCGGTAGTCGTCCCGCCGCACCGTCACGCCGCGCGGATCGCCGCCCGAAGGGGTGTCGCGGCCGACCGCGGAGGCGGGGTGCGGCAGCGGCTCTTCGCGCTCCCCGGGGTGCCCGGCATCGTCTGGTTCCGCTCCGGGCACGGCCTGCGCGGGCGCCACGGCCATCGGCGGTGCCAGGATGAGTTCCGGCTGGTCGGGGCGGGTAGCGTGCCAGTCGCCGCGGCTCGGAGCCGCCACAGCCGCGGGGTGCGGACCCACCGGACTCGGCAGTGCGGCGCCTGGCTGCCCGGACGCGGGAACATCGGGAGACAGTCGCGCCGGTTGCGTTCTCACGGGGTCGGCGCTCGCGACGCCGCCCTCGGTGGTGCTGCCCGTGACCGTTCCGGCGGGCGACGGGCCGTCCGCCGCCCGGTCCTGCTCGTCCCGCGGTGGCGGCGAAACAGGCTCGCTCTTCCGCCACCACTGCGCGGGTTCCGGCCGCGGACGGTGCGGCCGGGTCGGCGCGCTCTCCTCGCGCGGGGATCGCATCCGCTCCCGGTCCGGGGCTGGGGGCACCGCGGTGGCCGGGGGCAGCGGTCCGGGCCCCAGGGCGGCGGGCGGACCCCCCGGCACGTCAGGGCGACCGCGCGGCGCGGGCGGCTGAACGCGCGGCACGGCGGTGCGACCAGCCGAAACGGGGGCCCGACCCTCGGGCATCGGGGCCCGATTGCCCGGGACAGAACCCTGAGCCCCCGGTGCGGTAGCCTCCCCGCCGGGAGCCTGATCCCCCGGCGCGGGAGTCATAACGGTCGGGGCGGAAAACTGGGTAGCCATGGCAGGCGGGGGGCCTGCCACGCCGGCGGGCGCTCGACCGCTGCCGGCAGCGCCCTGCCCGGTGCTCCCCTGCCCGGTGCTCGCCTGGTGGGCCCGCTCGGTGCTGGCCTGGTGGGGGGTTTCCTGAACGGCGTTGCTTGGGTCGTCGTCGGCGCGCCCGGACCGCCCGCCCGGTTGCGGTGGTCCGAGGCCAAGGCGGCGACTCGCGCCGAGGCCTGCCCGCGCGGCTCGCGCCGCCTGCTGGGAAGCACCGCGCGATGGCGTGGGCGCCGCGGGTCTGGGCGCGGGCGGGAGGGGCGCGATCTTCTCGTCGGAGTCGTTGAGCCACGGTGGTCTCGCCGCGGCCACCAGGCGAAGCCACTCCGACGACTTGTACGGTGTGGCAGGCTCACGGGCCTCGCCTACGTATTCGTTCGTCGCCCGAGTGAGCTGCCGCGCCTCGGCGGTACTGTCGACGACGGGGGCGACGCGGACGGGCACGCTAGGAACGTGCCCTGGTGCACTGCTCGCGCGCTCCGGCCCGGCTCCCGCGGCCTGCCCCGCTGACGACTCAGGAGCTGACGACTCAGGGGCTGACGACTCAGGGGCTGACCACCGTGTAGCTGACCACGGTTCGCGCGACGCGTGCACGAATGCCCTGGCGTCGGACGGAGCCCTAGTCACCCTGAGCGGCACCGACTGCCCGATGCCGTGTGCCCGCGAGAGCAGCGCCCGGGTCCCCGCTACGTCGGGCAGTGCGCCGAGCCCGTCGTGCAGGATCGGCGGCCGCCGGCTCGCGGTCAGCGCCGACGGCTCGAGCCGCCGCCAATCGTCTCGGCCGCCGCGCGGCGCGGGTTCCCGGTGGACGGCGGGCGCAGCCGGGCCAGCGTCAGGCCGCCGTCGGCGCAGTGGCCAGCGCATGCCATCCTCCTCCGCGATTCATGTCTTAGCGCGAGTGCGATTAATTGGCGGAACGTAGCTGTTCGTGGATTTTCCCGACTTCTTCGATCATCCGGGCCCGGACCGGATGATCAAGGTCGAGAATTTCGTCAAGAGACCAATGCAGGTAGTAGGCCAGGTACGCGGTTTCCTCCCAGAGCCGGCCAGCCGCGTACATTAGAATTCCCCCGCCGCATCACCCGCCACGTCCACGGTAAAGGACTGCCCGCAGGCCGGGCAGTCGACGGCGACTTCGGTATGGCCCTCCTGGTTGATCCTGCGGTAAAGGTCCTGCAGGAATGCGAGGTCCGAAGCGAAGAGGTTCTCGATTACGAGCGTATCCGGCTGTTTTACCTGGCCGATTCTGGTTATCGTCCGGGAGAGCAGCAGAACAGTCAGGTACGCGGGGTTCTGCCGTACCCGCGGGTCGGTCTGCGTGCTGATCTCGTCGCGTGCGGTCGCGAGCCGCATGATCCCGTCGCGGTGAATGGTGCCGTTCTCGTCGACGTACCCCCGGGGCAGGACGAACGGATACTCGGTCCTTATCCCGGGGGTCTGCACCTCGGCTTCCTGGCCGGCCGCTGCCTGACCAGGACGCGCGAGGTCACCAATCAGACCTGGCATCGGTGCCTCAACTCGGCTGGAATTCGATGTAATCGCAGACAATCTGCACGGTCTCCACGACGACGGCGCTGTCGCCCGCCTTCAGGCCGCCGATCTCCAGCTTGCTTAGCCAGGCCCCTTCAAGAACGTACTTCTGGAAGTTGGCCCCCTGAGCGTCCTGCAATGTCAGGGTGGCCGATTTACGCCCTGAAGGCAGGCCCTGCAGCACCTGCTGATGCCACACCCACATCTGCCCGTTATTATCCACGCCTCGCTTGAGGGTGACCGTCGGCGGCTTGGTCTTGCCGTACTGCTTGGTATGAACGATGTTTCCTTGCGGGTCAACCGAGATGTACTCGGACGACTCGACTTCCGAGTTGATACCGCTCAGCTCGGAGAAGGCGGTTTCTACCCCGTCGATGCTGACGATGAAGCGCGCGGCGGTGATGACCGGCTGTACCGGACCTCCAGGCATTTCCGTCTTCCTTCCTATTCGCTATGCCGGCACCTACTCTTCGAGCGCCGTTCCTTCGGAGAATTGCGAGATGCGGAACACGACGAATTCCGCTGGCTTCACCGGGGCGATGCCGATATCGACGGTGAGGATCCCGACATCCCGGTTCTCCGGCGGGTTGTTCTCCTCGTCGCACTTGACGTAGAAAGCCTGGGCCGGCGTCCGGCCGAACAGCGCGCCGCTACGCCAGACCCGGCGCAGGAACATGTTGATCGTCCGCGACACGGCGTCCCACAGCCGCTGGTCGTTCGGCTCGAACACCACCCAGTTGGTGCCCGAGAGGATGGACTTCTCGACGAAGTTGAAGAGCCGCCGTACGTTCAGGTACCGCCACTCGGGGTCGCTGGATAGCGTCCTGGCGCCCCACACGCGGATGCCCTGGCCGGGGAAGGCGCGGATGCAGTTCACGCCGACGGGGTTGAGCTGGTCGTGCTCGCCCTTGGTGATCCCGGTCTCCAGCGCGATGACGCCGCGCGCCACCTCGTTCGCGGGCGCCTTGTGCACCCCGCGGGTCTCGTCGTTGCGGGCCCAGATGCCGGCCACATGACCGCTCGGCGGCACGAAGACCGGCTTGCCCGCGACCGGGTCCATGATCTTGATCCAAGGCCAGTACACCGTCGCGAACTTCGAGTCATATCCGGCGTAGTTGACCCGCCAGTCCTTCATCTGCTGGGCGTTCAGCCCGGGCGGCGGGTCGAGGATGGCCACCCGGTCGGCCATCAGCTCGCAATGCGCGATCATGGCGAGGTGGACGGCCTTGACGCCCTCGGCGTCGACCGAGCCGCGCTCGAACGCGGTCATCAGGTCGGGGACGCAGAGCATCGTGACGTCCTCGATCGCCTCGAGCCCGGCGAACCCGGTTCGCGCGGCCGAGTCGCCGACGTATTGCTCCGGCCTGCCGTCGACGGCGGTGGGCGCGTCTCCGCCCGCCAGCGCGACCTGGGCGCCCTTGTTGGGCACGGCCAGGGCGGCGCCCTTGACCTCTTCGATCGTGATGAGCTTGGACTGCTGGCGAACGACGGTGAGGACGTTCGCCGCGCCGCGGCGCGTGGTCACGTTGTCGAAGGTCTCCTCGACCTTGCCGGTCTGCCGCACGATTAGCTTGAACGTGTCCTCGCCCGCCTCGGAGGCGTCGGCGATCTCCACCGTGATGTCGTTGCCAGCCTGGCCCTCCGCCATCGCGCGGACCGTGAACGCGGGCTTGCCGCTGCCGCCGATCAGCTCGGCTGCCGCCTTGGATGCCACGGCGCCAGCGTGCGCGGTCCCGTCGCCGTTGGCGGCGGCTACTCCGCCGCCGACCCGCACGACATACGCGGAACCGCCTCCGTTGAGGAAGTACCCGTATACCGCGTGCGGCAGGTAGCAGCCGTCGGTAAAGTCGCCGAACGACTTGGTGAACTGCGTCCAGTTGGTCACGAGCACTGGTTCGTTGAGCGGCCCCCGCTCCGTGAAGCCAACGAACGCGGCGATCGCGGTGCCGACCCCCTCGATTGGCTTGGAGCCCGAGGAGACCTCCTCCATGTAAACGCCGGGAGATAGGTAACTAGGCATGGCGCTCCTCCGCGCTGGCTGTTGGTCGTGGCATGCGTCCCTTTCCGGAGGGTCGCAACCCAGGGCCGCCCGCGGCAGTAGCGTCAACGCGTCAGTCAGCGCAGGGCCGGCTGCGTCATAGCGCATCGTGAAGCGCCCGCAGCGCTGCCTCCGCCGCGGGGGGCACGGACGCGGCGGGCGGCGAGAATAAAGCGGTGATCCATGACGCCGACCGTTCGCTCGAGGCATGGCTGGGCAGCATGCTGCCGCCAGGCGTCGGTGTCAGGTTCGACGCGCCCGACCCTAACTGGGCGCGGCGTCCGCCCGATCCGCCCTTCGTGGACGTCTTCCTGTATGACATCGCCGAAGACACCGACGGGCTGACCGGGGACTCCGCGCTGGTACGCGATCCTGGCGGGCGCGCGGTGGGCTGGCAGCCTCCGGTCCGCAGGTACCGGCTGTCGTACCTGCTCACCGCGTGGTCCGCCGACGTGTCCGCCGACCACGAACTGCTCGGGAACGTGGTGGCCGGCTGCGCCGCCGCCGCGATCATCCCGGCCGACTGCCTGCGCGGGGCGCTTCTTGAGGCCGGGCTGCCGGTCCAGCTCCGCTGCGCCCCGCCGAACGGGATCGCCGGTGCGCACGGCGCGGCGAGCACGGCCTCGGCCGGCACCGCCGGGCTCTGCCTGGCGCTTGGCTTGCCGCCGCGCGCGGCGCTGACGCTGGTCCTGGTGGCGCCTGTGATACCGGCCGCCTTCGCCGAGGTGGCCCCGCCCGCGCGCAGCATTGACCTCAACATGGCCCCGACGGCGCGGCGAGCGGGAGCGACCGGTCAGCCACCGGGAGCGACCGAGCAGAGCGCGCCCGTCGCACCGCCAGACGGTCAGCCGCTGCCGTCACAGCGCGGCCAGCGGCGCTGGGAGCGCGCCAGGATCACAGAACGACCTGGTGGATAAGCCCAGCCCGGAGCAGCCCAGCCCGGAGTAGCTCAGCCCGGGGGCTCAGCCCGGGGTAGCTCAGCCCGGGGTAGCTCAGCCCGGGGTAGCTCAGCCCGGGGCAGCTCAGCCCGGAGTGGCTCAGCCTGGGAGGCTCAGCCCGGCGCCGACCGAGCCCGGCGTGCTCGAAGCCTTGAAGGGCGGCTCCACCGAAGGCTGCTGCACCAGGAAGTTGACCGTCGCCAGCACCTTGCTGCTCAGGTCGCGGGCTTGAAGAACCCGCGGTCCGGTGAAGTCGTCGGGAAATATGACCATCACCGCGGTGAGCCGACCGCTCCCGTTGGCCACGACGCTGACCTGGCCAAGGCCCGGATCCCAGGACAGCGTGACGTGCTGACCCGCGAGGAATCCGCTGCCGGTGACATCGGTCACCTGACCGGGCGGCGACACGCCGGGGTCCACGGTGAGCCGCGCGGCCTCGGGTGCGGGAGTGGCGACGACGGTAGCCGTGATCGGCACGCTGAACGTGCCCGGCGACCCGAAGTCGTCGGTGACAGTGCTCGTCAGGGTGCCGCGGCCGCCGCCCGCATGCGTCGGGATCAGCGTCACGGTGAGCACGCAGCTGCCGCCATCGTGCAGCACCGCACCGGCACAGGCACCAATCTTTATCCCGAACGGAGACGTGGTTCCCGCGGTGGTCACTGTCCCAGGACCGGGGCCGACGTCGGTGACGGTGACGGTGAGGGTCGCCGTCGCCTTACCTACCGTCAACGTGCCGAAGCTGACGGGCGCCGGCTTGAACGCCAGCGCCGGCTCTCTCAGGAAGGTGTAGACGCTCGTCACGGCCGGCGGCGCCGCGGGCACCAGCCGCTGCGAGGTCTGGAACGTAACCAGGCCGCCGCGGGCGTCGACGTCGGGCAGCGCGATGTCATCGCCCGCGGGCAGGCTGGCGCTGGCCGGCGCGAGCTCGCTGATGGCCGGGCCCCCCGGCGACAGGGTCCGGACGTACAGGTTGGCCGCGTGCGCGGGCGTGGCCTTGGCCTCCAGGTCGGTGGCCGTTGAGATGTAGGCGACCGTGCTGCCGTCCTGCGACAACGAGGGCGCGTAGCTGTCCCCGTTGGCGGCCGGACCCGTCGCGGGCGCCGATACGAGGGCGGTCGTGGCGGCCGTGACGTTCCTGACGTAGACCTGACCGTTGACGGCGATCGTGGCGAAGGCGACCTGGGAGCCGTCGCCGGATATCGACGGCGAGTCGGCGTCCGGCGCCGCGCCGCAGGCACCTCCCCCGGAGGATCCGGGCAGGCAGGACGCCAGGGTCGTCGCCCCGGAGTGGTAGGTCCTGTTGCCCGCGGAGTCGGTGTCGTGCCGCCACACGGCGGTGCTGTCCGCTGCGTGACCCGCCGGCGCCGCCGCGGTGAACGCGACGTACCGGCCGGTCGCGGAGACCGAGGGCTCGCTCGCGTCGGGAATCAAGGTTCCGGCGCCGTTGACGCTTACCTCGATGCTCGGCGAGGCGGCGAAGTCGCCGGCGCCGGTCTTGTCGTGCCTGGCGATGACGACGTCGCTGACGCCCGTCACGCTCACATAGAGCGCGGACTCGGTGTCGAAGTCGTCGTCGGGGTCCACGCTGATAAAGCTCGCTACGTCCGTGCCCATGGTCCCGGGCGTCACCAGCACGTACGCGGTACATGACTGGAGGCCCGTCGTCGCGCTCGGGGTACAGGTGAGCGGCTGGCCAGCCGGGAGGCCGAGGGAGGCCGGGCTGACGAGCTGGAGTCCGCAGTCGGGCGATGAGAACTGAACGATCCCGCCAACCGGCGCGCTGAACTTGACGACCTCGGCAAACGGCTGGCCGATGACGGCCGGGCCGAAGTCGGCGAGGCCTTCCTCCGCGTTGTCCTGTTGCGCCGCGGGCGCCTGGTCGACGGGCAATCCCTTCGGTGGGGCAGCGCAGGCCGCCGCGGGGTGAATCGCGGCCTGCGGACCGCCCAGCCCGCTGACATCGCCCCTGAAGGAGGCGTTGCAGAAGGCTACCAGCGTGACTTTGGACTGCCCATCAGGCAGCGGCGAGTCCGTCGTCAGGGTTCCTGTCAGCTCCTTGTAATAAGGATTGCTGGCAAATGGCGGGCACGCCGAGCTGTTGGCGTCCACGACCACGTTGCATGTGACGCCGGGCTCGAAGGTGCCCGAGCAGTCAGGTCCGCTCCCAGAAAATGGCTCCCCGATGGTGAACGGCCCGGTGAGGGTGAACCCGGTGAAGGCCACTGGCTGGCTGCTACTCGACAGCGTGTAGTTGATCTGCTGCTCGGAGAATACGTCTTGCGAGATCGTGCCGAAGTCCACGACGTTTCCCGCGATGTTGTCGTCGAAGTCGGTGACGGCGAGCACCGGCGAGACGGGCGACAACTGGGCGGGGTAGACAAGCGTGCTGCCGTCCGCGGAGAGCTCGGGCCCGCATGGCGTGGTGCGGATCGCCCCGCCCTTGCCGATCCCGGTCGGGCACCCGAGGATCCGCTCGAACTGCAGGTCCTTGGCCGTGCCTGTCACCGTCTTGACGGCGAGGTTCGCCGTGGTGTCGAAGGCGCCCTTGCCGGTCGCCTGCCGGTTCACGACGACGACGTTGTTCTCGATGCCGCCGTCGAACAGGTAGCTCACCAGCTTGCCGGTGCCCGAGATGCTCGGCGCCGTCGCGTTGCCCGTGTTCGGATTGCTGAGCAGCGACGTCACCCGCCCGGTCTGGTCCCTGACGTACACGCGCCAGTTGCCTGGCGGCGCCGCCGCCGGCGCCGCGGACGGGGCCGCTTGCGCCCGCGGGATGGAGATGGGCGTGGTCGACGACTCGCTAGGCGACGGGCTCGTTGGTGAGGGGGTGGTCGGCGGGGCGGCATCGGGCGGCGGTGCCGTGCCAGGCGGCGGCGCCGTGCTAGGCGGCGGCGTCGTGGGCGGCGGAGATGCCGGCGGGACCACCGAACCCGACACGTTCAGCGTGGCCTGTGACTGGAATGCCACGTAGCGGCCATTCGCCGAGATCGCGGGCCGCGCGTTCGACGCCGTGGCGGCCGCGCCGCCGGTGCCGACAGAGGTGAGCATCGTCCTCGTCGCCGCAGGGGCCGAAGAGCCGGCGAAGACCCCGCCGGCGGCCGCCCCCGCCGCCAATCCGGTCGCCGCGACAACCGCGCAGGCGGCCAGCGCGTACACCCCGCGTCCGAGGACACCCCGCTGGCCATGGTTTGCTGCCATATCGCCAAGTGCATCCGATCCCGGCGAGTGCGGCACCACCGGCCGGGCCAGTCATTCGCGCAATGATGCTTGCGCGAAGACGCAGGAAATCACGGCAGGACCGGACGCGGCGAGGCAGCCTAGCATGGCCGGATGGGACAGCCTGCCGCGAAGATGGGTGACAGCGTCACCGCCACCGACACTCACATCATCATGGTGCCGTCGCCTGGCGGGCCGGTGCCAACGCCTACCCCGATGCCGTTCGCCGGCAAGATCGCCAGCGAGTGCAGCGAGACGGTTTTCATCAGCGGCCAGCCCGCCGCGGTGATGGGCAGCATGGCGATGAACGAGCCGCCGCACATTCCGGCAGGGGGACCGTTTCAGGTTCCGCCTACCAACCAGGCGACGATCATCTCCGGCAGCCCTACCGTCATGATCGACGGCCAGCCCGCCGCCAGGAATGGTGACACCGCGACGACCTGTAACGACCCGGCCCCGTTGCCGGTCGGTACGGTCGTCGCGGTGAGCACGGTCCTTATGGGCTGACGCTCTGGATGGTCCCGGAGAAGGACAGGCCGTCGGTGCACGCCGTGGTGCCCGTGTTCTGACATTCGACGGCAAGCACCAGCGGCGCCGAATGGGTGAAGACGAGCGGCTGGACGAAGTGATAGTCGATGCTGCGGAAGTTGGCCAGCCCGAAGACGAAGATCGACGTGGTGCCCTGCCTGATCTGGAGCAGCCCGGTGTCGCCCAGCGGATTCTCGAGCACGATGTCGGTCACGGAAAGCATCTTTTTCGCGGGCACAGCGAACGTCACGGTGCTGAACGTCTTCGACGGTGCGGCGTTCGACTGGAGCATGTCCGATACCGGCACGGGCGCCGTGGCGGACTTCTTGGTGCTGGACTTCTTGGTTGAGGTCGTCTTGCTGCTGGTCTTGGTGCCGCCCGTGTTCGTTTTCGAGGTGGTGCCCGTTGTCGAAGCGGTGGCCTGCTGAGCGGCCTTACTCGCCTGCTGAGCGGCTACGCTCGCGGTCTGGGCGGCGTCGCTCGCCTTCTTCGCGCTGCTGGTCAGCTGCTTAGTCGCCTGGTTCACTGCCTGGGTGGCCATCGTGTGCACCTCGGGCTTCAGCACGGTGAACCACAGCACCGCCAGCGCCGCCACCACGACGGCGGCGGTGGCGATGGCCGGCAGCAGCCAGCGGGGCAGGATCTGCTCCTGCACCATGACGCCGTTGACGGTCGCCGGGGCCGTGTCATCGGCCTGGAGCAGCGCCTGGAACGGCAGCGGGCGGTCCTGCCCCTTCAGGAACCGCTTTTTGGGCATCGTCCGCAACCGCACGTACGTCGCCGTGCCGGGCTGCGCCACCAGGGTTGTTGGCTTGACCTTGAAGTCAAGCAGCAGATCGGGATCGGAGACGGACACGGCCGCGTGCGACGGCGCGTTGCCTTCGTTCGCCACGATAAGCCGGTACTTGGCCGCCCGGCGGCCCCGCGCGCTGCCCGGCGCGAGTACGGCGCGCAGATCGGAGAACGGGCCGACCTCGACGACGCCTTCCTCGATGGTCGAGCCGGCCGGGTCCTCTGAGGACATCGCCCGGACAGCGAACGGCACGATCCCGGCCGCCACCGCCGAGGACCGGGGCGGACGGAACCTGATCTGCGCGAGCGCGTCGCTTCCAGGCAGCATGTTGAGCTGAGCAGGCTCCACTGTCGTCCACGGCTTCGCGTCGCCGAGGATGTCAAGCAGCACCTGATCGACGACCATCCCGGTGTTGCGCACCCGGACGGTGCACGATGTCTCGGCACCAGGCTCTGCTGTCACGGACGTGCTGTCGATCGATGCTATGACTCCCATGCTTTAAAGGCTGGCGGCCACCAGCCTGGCGCGTAATCGCGTAGGCGAACCCTGCCGCGCAGCACGTATGACGCTTTCGTGCACCGCAGCCTGCACTATCGAGCAGCGGTCACGGTAGCTACGCCGCGGACACCGTGAAGGCGACGACGTTCCTGGCGCCAGGGCAAAGCAACAGGCCGTCACCCACGCTCGGGGTCGGGAAGTCGTTGGCCGCCTGCGGGACGCTGGCCCGCTGCTCGATCTTGCCGGTGCGCGGGTTGAGTCCGTACAGCGTGCCGCCGTTTATCGTCCAGATCCGGCCGGCCACGATGATGGGCGGCCCGCCGCCCGCTCCCCGCCACAGCAGCCGCAGCCTGGGCGGCGACTTGGTGGCCTGTACCGCGATCACCCCCGCTTGGACGCACGGCAGGTAGGCGGTCGTGCCGGACACCGCGACGCCGCCGTCGATGTCCCCATCACACGCCGAGCCAAGCGCGGCCCGCTGCCCGCCGATCCCGCCTAGGTGCGAGGCGTTCAGCAGGTAGACGATGCGGGACTTACCGGCGGCGATGACCAGGCCATCGGACAGCAGCGCCGGCGCCGCGGACAGGTCCAGGTCGTCGGCGTTGTCCTGACGCCAGGTCGTCGGCGCGAAGTACTGCAGCAGCTTCAGCGACGACGAGAGATCGAGCAGCGCGTCACTGTCGTCATACGCCCGGCCGGGCGACTCCACGGAACCGTTCCCGCTCTCCGCCAAGATGTGCCCCTTGCTGTCCACCACAGGAGCCGCGCCGCCCATCCAGACAGCGCCTTGCGAGTCGCCGCGCGCCGCGTCGACGGTGAAGAACCTGGGCTTCCCGCCTTTCACCGGCACCGCTGCCACGCGGCCCCGGTACGTGGAGCAGTCCCCGTAGTTGCCGCCCATGCCGAAGATCACCTGCCCGGCGTCCAGATTCAGCCCGGTGCGCTGAAGAAGCGCTGGCGGGTAGGAGCCTGGAGGGTCCACGTCAACGTTCAGTTCGACCTTGCCGGACCTAGTGCTCAGCCCGATCAAATGGTGCTGGGGCTTGTGATTGACGTACAGGTCGGCGACCACGAAGATCTCTTTCCGCGCCGAGTCGATCACCGGCGTGCCGGTGATCCCCACCGTGGGGCTGATGTTCGTGCACGGCAGCGCCGAGGCGGGCACGGGCGAGCCGAGGTGCTTTGACCAGGCCACCTTGCCGGTGCGGGCGACAAGCGCGTAGACGGTGTTGTTCTCGGTGGCGACGTAGATCCACGGACCGAACACCAGCGGCTCCCCGTACACCTGCCCGTCCAGCCGGGGCGAGGTCCACGCCCGGCGGCTGGTGTTCACCGCTCTCGCCGGCAAGGCGACGCCAGTGCCAGACGCGGAGTAGTGATACACCGTCCACCACCCGGTGGCGACCGTCGACGAGGCGGCGACTGGCGCGGCGACCGCCACGTGCGCCGGCCCGCCCGAGGCGCCCAGCGCCGAAACCGGCACGACCGTGGCGGCGATAGCTAGCAGGATTAATCTGACGCGATGGTATGGCCGCATCGTGCTGCTCCTGTCGTAAGGATCTGACCCCGGCGGTGACTCACTGTAGTGCCCTGGACCTCGGCCGGTCGGTGTGGGGGGGCCGAGCAGGCTGACCGTTAATCCCGCGCCGGAGGCGGTACTGCTCCACAGACGCCCCGGTCCGTTCTGAATGATAGAAAGCCGAGCGAACCAAATCACTCACGGCGGGTGATGCCGGGTACCGACCGCGAGGGGCAGTGTGGCTCTCGGTCCGACGTGAAGGACGGTTGACAATGACTAACAGCCAGGTGTCACAACCCAAGCTCCATATCAACACGGGGCAGGTGGTCGGCGGCGCCATCCTGATCGGGATCGGCGGCGTCATGGCGCTCGCCGGCCTGGGGGTGGCGGGAACCGCGCTGCTGACGGCCTACCGGGAGCGGATAGGTCAGATGGACGTGCCGCCGACCGAGCTCGCGCGGCGGCACTGGGGACGGATGAAGTCGGCCACCGCCGCCGGCGTGGGCGAGTGGCGCAACGGGGCGCAACCCGCTGCAGCCGGTTCGAGATAACGCAGGCGCGATACCTCAGGCGCGATAACCCGGACGAGCGAGAGTCGCGCTTCAGCGACTCCGCTGCCGGCGCGGGGCCGGGGACCTGGGGTGGCACCGCCGCGGCTGCGGCAGCGGCGGTCGGCGCTTGCGTGGCCGAGGTCTCCGACGGCCGCAGCCTGGCCGCGACAACGTAGGCCACGACCACCGCCACGATCACCAGTGGCATGACGGCGAGCCCGTCGGACAGGACCAGGAGCGTGGCCAGCAAGACCGACGTCAGCGGCAGCCCGAGCATGACTACGGACATCGCGCCGATGCCCATCGCCAGCCCGGCCACCATGGGCAGCCCGGGCAGGTGCGACATCGCGATGCCGCCGACCGCCCCGATGTAGATCCCAGGGAATGTAGGGCCGCCGCGGAAGCCGCTCAGCGACACGCCGTAGGCGAGCCCCTTGCAGGCGATCAGCAGCACGAGCGCACCCACCGAATAGCTGGCCGCGTGGGCGACCAGCGGGTTGAGCTGGGACTGGCCGGAGAACAGAACGTCGCTCGAGCCCTTTCCTGTGCCTTCCGCGTAGGCGATCGCCAGTCCGGCGACGATCGCGCCAACGACCGGCAGGGCGATCAGCAGCCTGCGCTCGACATGCGGGCGGGCGGCGACCGCCAGTCGGTGAATCGCCGTGCCGATCAGCGCCGCCGCGATCCCGATGACCAGCGCCCAGCCGAATTCCGCGATATCGGGCCGGCCGAAGTGCGGCAGCCCCGGTATCGACAGCGAGAACGTGCCGAGCCCTGTCCACGCGTCCATGCCCACGAAGATCAGCGCTCCCACTCCCGCGGCGAGCAGCCCAGGGACCAGCACGACCCCCAGCATCGCGCCGCCAAGGCCAGAGGCTTCCATCAACAGGAACGCGCCGGGCAGCGGCGAGCCGAAAAGCGTGCTGATGGCGGCGAAGCTGCCCGCCGAACCCACCACGGCGACCGCCTGCTCTGGCGTGTCGCGCCTGGCGAACCGCACGGCCAGCACGGCGAGCCCGCTGCCCAGCGCGATCAACGGGGCCTCGGGCCCGAGCACGACACCGAAGATCAGCGTCCCCAGGGCGGCGAGCAGGACTCCGGGAAGTTCGGCGGCCGTGGGCGCGCCGTGCGGTTTGAACCCGTCGGCGGGCGAGTGCCCGCCTCGGCCGGGCAGGTACTGGATCACCGGCGCCACCAGCAGCCCGGCGATGACCAGCATCGGCAGTGGCCACCAGGGCGGCGCCCCGTGGAAGCCGAGCCCGTCGGGCAGGTGCGTAAACAACTCCCGCTGCAGGTAGCTGACGAGGGCGAGGAACCCATACGCCGCGGCGGAGATCGGCACGCCGATCACGGCGGCGAGGAACAGCAGCCGCAGGTAGCTCTTGGACCGCAGCAGCGCCTGCGGGTCTGGCGGCGTTGTCATCCGGGCCATGGTGTCCCGCTGGCATTCCGGTCGCCTCATCTCGGGGGGGTGATTCCTCTTGCCCCTTCCCTCTCGCCAGTCACCCTGACCGGGCGAGGCAGCGCGGCGGCAGGCGAACGCACAATCAATCAGCATGACCAGCGGACCCGGCGAGCCTGAACCGGGCGCGGTGCCCGAGCATGCCCGCAGGGATGTCACCAGGGATGTCACCAGGGATGCCGCACCGGGCACGGAGCGCCCTGCCTCGCCAACCGGCCGGTACGGGCTGCTGCTGATCCTTCTGGTCGGCACCTACCTGCTCTCCGCGTTCACCACGGGAAAGCTGGTCAACGCCGTCCAGATCGTGGTGTTCGTCGGTTCGCTCTTGCTAGCGCTGCGCAGCTCGCCGATCTCCCTGTGGGTCGCGCGCCTGATATTTGGCGTCGTCGCGGTCGGGTCGGCGGTGGCGTTCGGGCTGGTGCTGGCCCAGCCGTCACAGGCCGCCGTCGGCGCGGCGCAAATCTGGACCGGCCTGGTCTTGCTCGTGGCGGTGGTGGTCATCGTCCGGCGAATCCTGGCCAACACGACGGTTACGATGCAGAGCATTTACGGCGCGCTCAGCGCGTACATCATCATTGGCCTGATGTTCGCCGCCTTCTACGGAGCGATGGACCGGCTCGGCGGCGTGCCGTTCTTCGTGAACGGCCAACCCGGCGACACCAAGACATATCAGTACTTCAGTTTCACCACGCTCACCACCCTCGGCTACGGAGACTTCACCGCGGCTACTGACGCCGGGCGAGCGGTCGCCGTCCTGGAGGCGATGGTCGGCCAGATCTTCCTGGCCACGCTGGTCGCGCGGCTGGTGTCCGCCTTCCGGCCGCCGGCGCAGGACAAGTAGGCTGCGGAAGGCTGAAGGTCAGCTCGGAAGGCACGCTGGGAGGAAACCGCATGCCACGGCCCGGGGTCGCGCTGGAAAAGCTCGGCTTCCTGACCATCGGCCTGTTCGACGGCCAGGACCCGGGTCCTGGCCACGAGGCGACGCTGGAAATCATCGCACTCGGGGAACGGCTCGGGTTCGACAGCGCCTGGGTCAGGCACCGGCACCTGCAGTACGGCATCTCGTCGCCGGTTGCCGTGCTCGCGGCGGCCTCGCAGCGCACCACGCGGATCGAGGTCGGCACCGCGGTCACCCCGCTCGGGTGGGAGAACCCGCTGCGTCTGGCCGAAGACCTGGCCACGGTGGACATCCTGTCCGGCGGGCGGCTCAACCCAGGCGTCAGCGTCGGGGTGCCGATGCATTTCGACGACGTCAAGCAGGCGCTGTACCCGGACACCGCGGCCCTTGAAGACTTCGGCTACGAACGGGTGGCGCGGTTGCTGCACATGGTCGCCGGCGAGCCAGCCGCTTCCTTCAGCGGCACCGAGGGGTTCGAGGAGTTCTCCGACCGGGTGCAGCCGCACTCGCCCGGGCTGCGCGCCCGGATGTGGTACGGCGCGGCGAGCCTGGCCTCGGCTCGCTGGGCCGGCGAGCACGCCACGAACCTGCTGACCAGCAGCGTGGTCAAGGCCGAGGAATCGGAGGACTTCGCCGAAGTCCAGCTGGCACAGATCCGGGCCTTCCGCTCCGCGCATCCCGCCGGGGCGGCCGCCCGTGTCTCGCAGGGCCTCGTGGCGATCCCCACCGACGGCGCGTCGCCCGCGCAGCGGGCGAAATACGAGGCCTACGTCGCCGCACGAATACCGCGCACCGCCAGCCCGGTCGGGCCGGCCCGGCTGATGTTCGCCCGCGACCTGGTGGGCTCGGCGAGCGAGATCGCCGAAGCCCTCTACGCGCACGCCGCGTTCCGCGAGGTGACCGAGGTCGCGTTCGCGCTGCCGTTCACCTTCGAGCACGCCGACTACGTACAGATCCTCACCGACATGGCGACCAGGCTCGGGCCGACGCTCGGCTGGCAGCCCCACCAGTAGGAGGCGCTTTGCCGCGACTGCTCGTGGTTCACCACACCTCCTCGCCCGCGCTGCAGGCGATGCTCGAAGCTGCCGTCGCCGGCGCGCGTGATCCGGAACTGGAGGGGATCGAGGTCGTGGTAACCCCGGCGCTGGCCGCGACCGTTCCCGACGTGCTGGCCGCGGATGCCTTCGTGCTCGGCACGCCCGCGAACATCGGCTACATGTCAGGGGCGCTCAAGCACTTCTTTGACCAGATCTACTATCCGTGCCTGCAAGCCAAGACCGGGGCGCCATACGGCCTCTACGTGCATGGCGCCAGCGACACCACCGGCGCGGCGCGCGCGGTCAAGTCCATCGCGACGGGGATGGGCTGGGCCGAGGTGGTCACCCCGGTGACGGCGATCGGCCTGGTCGGCAAGGACGTAGAACGGCAGTGCTACGAGCTCGGCGCAACGGTAGCCGCGAACCTCCTGTAAGGGTGCCGGCTAACCGCCGACACCGCGCCCCCCGCGTGACGATATGCCCCGAATCCCTCAGACATTCCGGGCAGGAAAGTTAGCGCGGAATATCGTCCGTGCTGGAGGACGGAGGATCTTCCACGCTCTCCGACCGGCGTCACCTGGGGCAGGAGGATGCGGGGATGGTGTTACCGGTGGGGCGCCTGCGAGGTTGAGACGGCGCGGCGCGAAGCACCCAGCGCCGGGGAGCGCGGTTAGGGGAGGGCCGCTACCAGGCGGTTCCAGGCGAGTGAGGCGCCCTCGGCTAGGCAGCCGTCGACCACTACTTCGGTGCCGAGCGCGCTGACCTTGACCTCAGGGAGTACCGGGGCCGTGGCGGCCAGGGCCAGCGTCACGGCGTCCGCGAATCCCGGCGCCTGGCCGATGCCGCCGCCGAGCACGATCAGCGAGGGGTCGATGACCGTGATCACGCAGCAGATGGCGCTGGCGACCAGCCGGGCCTCGGCCGCCACGACGGCGGCCGCCCTCGGGTCGCCTTGTGCGGCAGCCTCGAACACGCTGCGCGCGGAAACAGAGCCGCGCATCCCGGCCCGGCGGGCCGCACGGACGATTCCGTCGGCGGCCGCCGCGACCTCTAGGGTGCCGCGGCGCCGCGCCTCTTCGGGATCGACACCGGGATCGCCGCCGGAGTCGCCGTCAGAATCGGCACCGGCATCGGTGGCGGAATCGGGACCGGGATCGGTAGCAGAATCGGGACCGGGATCGGTAGCAGAATCGGCACCGGGATCGGCGGCACCGGAGTCACCGTCTGAGTCACCGTCCGCGCCGGAGTCACCATTGGCGCCGGACCCGACGCCGGAGTAACCGTTGATGGCGGGCTCGGCCCCGGAGTCGTGGTCATGGTCGCCTTGATGATCGTCGGCAGAACCGGCCGAACCAAGCGGCATGAACGCGATCTCCCCGGCCACGCCGTGCACGCCCCTGTGCAGCCGGCCGCCGAGCACCAGGCCCATGCCGATGCCGGTACCGATGTGCACGAAGGCGAAATTGTCCACGTCACGACCGTGCCCGAGCGCGCGCTCGGCGAGCGCCGCCGCGTCGACGTCGTTCTCGATCGCCAGCGCCGGGCCGAAGGCCTCGCGCAGCGAGGCCAGCGCCTCCGGACGGTCCCAGCCCGGCAGCCCGCCGGTCAGGGCCATCAGGTTGTGCTGCGGGTCGTACACTCCCGGGCTGCCGACCACCGCCTGGGTCACCGACTCCCGGGAGATGCCGGCCCGCGCGCACAGGTCGTCGGCGAGCCGCACCAGTTCGGCGACCCGGCCGGGGACGCTCATCGCGCTCACCGGCACGGACAGCCGGGCCCTGACCTCGCCCGCCAGGTCGGCGAGTGCGCCGCGCAGGTACCGCAGGCCGATATCGAGGCCGAGCACGAACCCGGCTTCCGGCCTGATCTCGTACAGCAGGGCGGACCGGCCGGGCACCCCGGTGCGCTGTCCGGCATGCCGCACCAGCCCGGCGCGCTCGAGGTTCGCGAGCGCCAGGGAGACGGTCGGTTTCGACAGCCCGGAGACCCGCGCCAGCTCGGCGCGGGAGTACGGACCCGCGGTCCGGATGTGCTCAAGCAGCAACTGCTCGTTCATGGTCCTGATCAGCGCGGGGCGCGCCGCCGAGAGCCCGTTGATCAGCGTCGCGTCGGCCGGCGACTCCGCCACGGCGCCTCCCTAAGGTCAATCACGGTTTAGTGACGAGGCCTAGGCAGGCCTGTAATAGTTAGGATACTGTCCTAACTATATATCGAAACCTCCCCATTTGGCAGGGACGCATGACACGCTCCCGTTCCGTGATCAGCAAGAGGCGGCGCGTTGCCATGGCGGTTCCGGAATCGCCCGCATCGGATGTAACGGGTCGGACGCCATCGGGGAAAAACCACGCATACGCGATAAACGACGCAGAAGATATAGCCAACCCAACACGCAACTCCCCTCCCGAGGCGACCCCCACCCGCGTGCAGGCGCTGGCTACCACCCCTGGTCCTCGCCGACCCCGGCAACCTCAGTGAAGGACAACGGTATGAGACGCCTAATCGTGACAGGAGCCGCCGCGCTGCTGGCCGCCGCGGTCGCCGCCTGCGGTTCATCCGCACCATCGACATCGGGCGCGTCCGCCAACGGCCCGAGCGGCACGCTGACCATCTCCAACGAGCAGGGCACGCTGTGGAACTGCAGCTTCAACCCGTTCAACCCCAGCAACCTCGGCGAGGGCATAACCATGGGCCAGGTCTACGAGCCCCTGGCCTTCGTCGACACGCTGGAAAACGGCAAGGCCACGCCGTGGCTAGCCACGAGCTGGGCCTGGAGCGACAGCAACAAGGTGCTCACGTTCACCATCCGGCAGGGCGTCAAGTTCAACGACGGGACGCCGATGACGGCGGCGGACGTCGCCTTCACGTTCAACCTGATGAAGAAGTACCCGACGCTTGACGTCAACTCGGTCTGGTCCGTGCTGTCCAGCGTGGTCCAGCAGGGCGACAACGTGGCGTTCACGTTCAAGGCTCCGGCGGTGCCGTACTTCTACTACATCGCCGACCAGGTCCCGATCGTCCCCGAGCACGTCTGGTCGAAGATCTCCAACCCAGTGACGTACGCGGACGCCAACCCGGTGGGCACCGGCGCCTACATGGTCCAGCCCTGCACGTCGCAGAACATCACCTACGTCGCCAACACGCACTACTGGCAGCCAGGCGAGCCGAAGATCGCCAAGGTGCTCTACCCGGCCTTCACCTCCAACGACCCGGCCAACACCTACCTGTCCACCGGACAGGCGCAGTGGGGCAGCCAGTTCATCCCGAACATCCAGGCGGTCTACAGCTCGAAGTCGGCGAACAACCACTACTGGTTCCCGCCGATCGCCAACGTGTCGCTGATCCCGAACCTGACCGTGGCCGGCTTGAGCGACGTGCACGTCCGGCAGGCGATCGCGTACGCGATCGACAGAAACAAGGTCGCCAACATCGGCGAATACGGCGAGGAGCCCGGCGCCAACCAGAGCGACATCGACGTCCCGACGTTCAGCGCGTGGCTGGACAGCAGCGCGGCCGCCCAGTACAACTACGGCTACGACCCGGCCAAGGCCAAGCAAATCCTCGTGCAGGACGGCTACAAGCTGGGCAGCAACGGGATCTTCGCGAAGAACGGCCAGCAGCTGTCGTTCAGCGTCATCAACATCGGCGGCTACTCGGACTGGGTCGCCTCCATGTCGGTGATCCAGCAGCAGCTGAAGGCGGTGGGCATCGCGATAACGCCAGACAACCTCGCGTCGAACGACTTCCTTTCGCGGCTGTACAACGGCAACTACCAGCTCGCCTACTACGCCCAGACCGGCGGGCCGACGCCATACTACGAGTTCAGGCAGTGGCTGTACTCGGCGAACTCGGCGCCGATCGGCAAGCAGGCGTCAAGCGACTGGGAGCGGTACAGCAACCCGTCGACGGACCAGCTGCTCAACTCCTACGCCGTGACCACCGACTCGGCCACGCAGCACCAGATCGTCGACCAGCTCCAGCAGGTGGTGCTCAGCGACGTGCCGTACATCCCGGTCACCGAGGAAGTCGGCTGGTTCCAGTACAACACCGCCAGCTTCACCGGCTGGCCGTCGCCGTCCGACCCGTACGCGGTCCCGGCCGCGTACGCCTACCCGGACATGGGCCAGGTGCTCCTGCACCTCGCGCCGAAGTCATAACCGAACCATGAGATTCGTACTGCGACGGGCAGGGTTCTTCCTGCTCACCCTCTGGGCAGCGGTCACGCTGAACTTCTTCCTGCCGCGGATGATGCCGGGCAATCCGGCCGTCGCGATGGTGGCGAAGTTCCGCGGCCGGGTCACGGGACAGGAACTGGCCTCGCTCGAGACGCTCTTTGGCGTGAACAGCGGCCAGTCCCTGCCCGTGCAGTACGTGCACTACATCGGCGACATCGCCACCGGGAACTTCGGCACGTCGCTGTTCTACTTCCCGTCCCCGGTCATCGACGTGGTGCGCGGGGCCGTCTTCTGGACACTCGGACTGTTCGGCGTGGCAACCATCCTGGCGTTCATCCTCGGCACGGGGGTCGGCATCGTCGCCGCCTGGCGGCGCGGCGGGCTGGTGGACAGCATCGCGCCGCCGGTGCTCGTCATCACGAGCGCGATCCCGTACTTCTGGGTGGGGATGATGTTCATCCTCATCTTCGGGCTGAAGCTGCAGTGGCTGCCCTGGTCCGGCGGCGCCGACTTGACCGCTACGCCCGGCTGGAACCCGGCCTACGTCGGCAGCGTGCTCGAGCACGCCGTGCTGCCCGGCCTTGCGCTGCTGATCACCGCGATCGGCACGTGGACACTGACCATGCGCAACAACATGGTCACCACGCTGGCCGAAGACTACGTGCGAATGGCCCGCGCGAAGGGTCTGAAATCCACCCGGATCATGCTGGACTACGCCGCGCGCAACGCGATCCTGCCGAACCTGACCGGCTTCGCCATGTCCCTCGGCTTCGTCGTTGGCGGCGCGATCCTAATCGAGTACGTGTTCAACTACCCCGGCGTCGGCTACATGCTGCTGCAGGCGGTGGAAAACGAGGACTACCCGCTGATGCAGGCCCTGTTCCTGCTGATCACGGTCGCCGTGCTGGTGGCGATCCTGCTCGCCGACATCGCGACCGCGATCTTCGACCCGCGCACCAGGAGCTCGGAGTGAAGGCGAACGCAGTGAGGCGAACGTAGTGAGGCGAACGCAGTGAGGTTCCTCCGCGCGTTCACGCGCAACCCCAAGGCGGCTACCGGCGCGGTCCTGCTCGCCGCGTTCGTGGTGCTCGCGCTGTTCCCCGGGCTTTTCGCGCACGACAGCCCGACCGCCGAGCTCTACCAGCGCAACCTCGGGCCGAGCGCGCAGCACCTGTTCGGCACGACCGGTCTCGGCCAGGACATATTCGCGCAGGCCGTGTACGGCACCCAGCAGGTGCTCATCATCGCGTTCGGGGCCGGCCTGGCGTCCACCGTGATCGCCGCGGCGATCGGCGTCGCGGCCGCGTATCTCGGCGGGTTCTGGGACGCGATACTCAGCCTGTTCACCGACGTGGTGCTGGTGATCCCGCTGTTCCCGCTCCTGATCGTGATCGCGGCCTACGTGCACAACTCCGGCACCACCGTCATGATCGCGGTGCTGACGTTCACCGGCTGGTCGTACACCGCGCGGCAGCTCAGGTCCCAGGCGCTGTCGCTGCGGAACAGGGACTTCCTGGCGGCGGCGAAAGTGCGCGGCGAACGAGCCAGGTACGTCATCGTCGTCGAGATCCTGCCCACGATGATCTCCCTGCTCGTGGCGGCGTTCTTGACCAACGCGCTGTACGACGTGCTGTTCGCCTCGAGCCTGCAGTTCATCGGCCTCGGCGACCCGAACTCCACCTCCTGGGGCACGATGCTGTACTGGGCGCAGAACAACGAGGCGCTGCAGGCGGGCTACTACCTGCAGGCGATCGTGCCCGGCGCCTGCATCGCCCTGCTCGGCGCGTCGTTCGCGCTGCTCAACTACGCGTTCGACGAGATCGGCAACCCGGCGCTGCGGCCGGTGCGCCGACGACGCCAGCGGGCGCTGCTAGTGCGGAGGCTGAGCCGTGCTTGAGGTATCCGGCCTGACCGTCGAGTACGCCACGGGCAAGGCCCCGGTGCTCGCGGTGGACGACGTCTCGTTCAGCGTCGAGGACGGCGAGTTCCTCGGCATCGTGGGCGAGTCCGGCTGCGGGAAGTCCACGCTGCTGTTCGCGATGGCGCAACTGCTCTCCCCGCCCGCGCAGATCACCGCGGGCTCGGTCACGTTCAGCGGCAAGAACCTGGTCGGCATGACGGACAAGCAGCTATCGGCGCTGCGCTGGCAGAAACTGTCCGTGGTGATGCAGAGCGCGATGAACGCGCTCAACCCGGTCAAGTCGGTCGCCGCCCAGTTCGCGGACGCGCTGCGCGCGCACGGCATGACGTCGAGGAAGGCGATCGCCGGCCGCTCCGCCGAGGTGCTGCGGCTTGTCGGCGTCGACCCCGTGCACCTGAAGAGCTTCCCGCACCAGCTATCCGGCGGCATGCGGCAGCGGGCCATGATCGCGATGGCGCTGCTGTTCACCCCGGAGCTGGTGATCATGGACGAGCCGACCTCGGCCCTCGACGTCGTGGCGCAGCGCTCGCTCATGGTGCAGATCAAGGAACTGCAGCGGGAACTGGGATTCGCGATCGTCTTCGTCACCCACGACATGTCGCTGGTGAGCCATTTCTCGGACCGGCTGATGGTCATGTACGCGGGCCAGGTCGCGGAACTCGGCGGTACCAGGCAGATATTCGACAATCCGCTGCACCCGTATTCCAAGGGACTGCTCGAGGCTTTCCCGGGAATTCGCGGGCCAAAGGTCCCACTCAAAGGGATCCCGGGCGCCCCGCCTGACCTATCCATTGTGCAGAACGGCTGTCGCTTCCTGCCCCGGTGCCCGCAGCGACTGGACGAGTGCGCGACCACGGCGCCGGAACTCGTGCCGCGTGATGGCAGCACGGTGCGGTGTCTGCTATACGCCGGGGCGTGCACGAACGCACAGCCGAGCACAGGGGCGAAGAAGTGACCGAGCTGCTCCGCGCCGAGAACCTGACCAGGCATTTCAAGATCGGCGGGTCGCTGTCCAGGCGGACGCTGCACGCGGTCGACGGCGTAACGTTCAGCATCGGCGAGCGGGAGATCGTCGCGCTCGCCGGGGAGAGCGGCAGCGGCAAGTCGACCGTGGCCCGGCTGCTCGCGCGCGTGTACCGGCCCACGCGCGGGCAGATCCTGTATGAAGGCAAGCCGATCACGCAGATCCGGTCGCGCAAGGCCGCGCTCGCCTACAGCGCGCGGGTTCCGATGGTGTTCCAGGACCCGTTCAGCTCGCTGAACCCCGTGTTCCGCGTGTCGCACGGCGTGCTTCGCGTGCTCAAGCTGCATCGCCCCGAACTGTCCGGGCACGCCAGGCAGGCCGAGGCGGAGCGCGTCTTCGACGTGGTGGGCCTCGGCGCCGACATGCTGCAGCGGTTCCCGCACGAGCTGAGCGGCGGGCAGCGGCAGCGGGTCGGGTTCGCGCAGGCGCTTGCCACGAAGCCGAAGCTCATCCTGGCCGACGAGCCGGTCTCGATGCTGGACGTGTCGATCAGGATCGGGCTGCTGAACCTGATGACCAAGCTGCGGGACGAAGAAGGCGTGTCGATCCTGTACATCACTCACGACATCGCCAGCGCACGGTACGTGGCCGACCGGCTGATCGTGATGTACGCCGGCCAGATAGCCGAGTCCGGCCCGATCGAGGATGTGCTCGGCGACCCGAAGCACCCCTACACGCAGCTGCTGCTGTCCGCGGTGCCCGACCCGAAGGCGCCCCCGCCCAGCCTCGCGGCGCTGGCCGCCGCTTCCGGTGAACGCGGCGAGCCGCCCAAGGTGATCGACCCCACCCCCGGCTGCCGCTTCCAGCCCCGCTGCCCGGTAGCCATCGATGCCTGCAAAACGGTCACGCCGGAGTTGACGGCGGCTGTGGTGGAGGATGAGGCGTTCGGGGCGACGGGGGCGGGTGTTATGGCGGTCAGGGAGGTCGCGTGCCACGTGGCGCAGACCGGCGCGGAAGTAAAGGCCTTCACGTGAGCCGCGCAACCAGGGCTTGGGAGCGTACGTGAAGCTGGCGGTGATCGGGGGCGGGTCTACCTATACCCCGGAACTCGCGGACGGGCTCGGGCGGCTGGCGACCGGGGTGACCGAGGTCGTGCTCGTCGATCCCGATGAGCACCGGCTCGCGGCCGTCGGTCCGGTCTCGGCCCGGATCATGCGGGCGCACGGGCACGAGGCGACCGTGCGATGGACCACCGACGCGGACGACGGGCTCGACGGCGCCGGTGCGGTGCTGATCCAGCTGCGCGTCGGCGGGCAGGCGGCGCGCGACCGTGACGAGACCTGGCCGCTGGAGTTCTGCTGCGTCGGGCAGGAGACCACAGGGGCGGGCGGGCTGGCCAAGGCGCTGCGCACGGTTCCCCTGGTGCTGCGTATCGCCGACCTCGCCCGGCGCCGGGCGGCGCCGGGGGCCTGGATCATCGACTTCACCAACCCGGTGGGCATCGTGACCCGGGCCCTGCTCGACGCCGGGCATCGCGCGGTCGGGCTGTGCAACGTGGCGATCGGCTTCGAGCGCTACTTCGCCGGGCTGCTCGGCGTGCCGCCGGAGGCGGTCAGCCTCGACCATGTGGGGCTGAACCACCTCACGTGGGAGCGCGCGGTGCTCGTGGAGGGGAAGGACAGGCTGCCCGAGCTGCTGGCCACCCACGGGGAGCAGATCGCTGAGCGCGTGGGGACACCCCGGTCCGTTCTGGAAGAATATGGGGTTATTCCTTCCTATTACCTGCGGTATTACTATTTCCACGACGCGGTGGTGGCCGAGCAGAAAAGGTCGGGGACGCGGGCGGCCGAAGTCGCGGCCATCGAGGCCGAATTGCTCCGCATGTACGCCGACCCCTCGCTCGACAGGAAGCCAGCGGCGCTGGCTAAGCGCGGCGGCGCGTTCTATTCGGAAGCGGCGGTCGCGCTGCTGTCCGCGCTCGCGGGCGACACCCGGGACGTGCACGTGGTGAATGTGCGGAACAACGGGACGTTCGGATTCCTCGCCGACGACGCTGTCATCGAGGTGCCCGCCGTCATCGGCGCGGACGGGGCGGTTCCCGTGCCGGCGGCGCCGCTGCCGCCGCTGCTGCGCGGGCTTGTCGCGCACATGTCGGCGTACGAGGAACTCGCTTTGCTGGCGGCCAGGCACGGCGGCCGGTCCCGGGTCGTCACCGCGCTGCTCGCGCACCCGCTGATCGGCCAGTACCCCCTCGCGGAAGACATGGCCGACCGGATGATCGCGGAGAACGCGAAATTCCTTTCCTGGACCTGAGGAGGAACGGTGCGCAACCATACCCACACATGGTCGACCATCGCCGTGATGCTAGCGGCCACCGTCTCAGTCGCCACATTGGCCGCTCCAGCCGCGCAGGCTCAGGGCGCCCGCGATTTGTCCCGGGTTTCTGTTGCCAGGACAACCCCGGAGCTCCGGGTTGATCAGGTCGGGTACAGCACTTCGACCTCCAAGGTGGCATACCTGATGGTGCCTGCTCGCGTTACGCGAGTGAATTTCACCGTCGTGGGTGCTCGCGGCGTGGCATTTCGCGGGACGTCCACCGATGACGTGGGGTCGTGGAACTCGCGGTACCGCGCGGTCTACGCACTCACCTTCTCCGCGCTGCGCCGGCCTGGAACGTACCGGATCCGGGTCGGGTCAACCGTCTCACCCGCGTTCCGGATCGCGGACGGGCGCGCCTTGTACCAGGGGCTGGTGGCCAACGGCGTCAAGTACTTCACCTCCGAGCGGGACGGGGCGGACGTGGTGTCCTCCGTGCTCGACCGCAAGCCCGCGAACCTCACGGACACGCGCGCGTACGTGTACGCCGACCCGAAGTACGACAGCAACGACAACCTCATCGGCGGGCTCAAGCGGATCGGCGGCCCGGTCGACGTGTCGGGCGGCTGGTTCGACGCGGGCGGCGGATACGAGAAGTTCGGCTACACGGCGAGCTACGCCGACGCGCTGCTGCTGATCATGGCGCGAGACGTCCGCGGGCCGAACTCGTCCGCCTTGCGCGCCGAAGCCGAGTTCGGGCTGAACTGGATGCAAGAGCTGTGGAACCCCGCGAAGAAAGTCATGTACATCCAGGTCGGGATCGGTAACGGCAACAACAGCATCGACGGCGACTACGACTTCTGGTTCCAGCCGCAGGCCGAGGACCGGCTCGGCGCCAAGCCAGGTGCCGCGGACTACTACGTGGAGTACCGGCCGGTGTTCGAGGCGGCGGCGCCGGGCAAGAAGGTCAGCCCGGAACTGGCCGGACGGTACGCCGCCGACTACGCGCTCGGCGCTCAGCTCGCCGTGAGCGGCGGCCGCGGATCCGGCCGGGCGAGCTCCGCCGACCGGGTGTCGGCGGAGCGACTGCTCGCGCTGGCCAGGTCGGTGTACGCGATGGCGCAGACGACGAATGTCAGGTCCATCGTCACCGCGTTCCCCCACGACTACTACCCCGGCACCGAATGGAAGTCGGCCATGCTGTGGGGCGCGGCGGAGATCGCGCTGGCCGACGAGCGGGTCGGCGTGCCCCGGCCTGTGCTGCGGCACGACCTCGCGGTCGCGGCGAGCTGGGCCCGCGCGTACATCGCGCAGGGACACCCGGCGGGCGGTGACACGCTTAACCTTTACGACAACGGCGCGGTCGCCGAGGCCGAACTGCTCCGCGCGATGCGCGGCGCCCGCGTTCAGCCGGTGATCGCCCCGCGGCTGCTGCTGGGCGACATGGCGGCGCAGCTTCGGGTGGGCGAGGCGTGGGCGCACGGCGATCCGTTCGGACTCGGCACCGATCTCGGGCCGTCCGATGCGGCGCCGCACGCGTTCGGGCTCTACGTGACCGACATGCTGTACCAGGAGAACGGCGGATCCTCGGCGTACGCCGCGTTCGCCCAGCAGCAGCTCGGCTACGCGCTCGGCGCGAACCCGTGGGGCGCCTCATTCGTGGTGGGCGCCGGGTCGGCGTACCCGCACTGCATGCAGAGCGAGATCGCCAACCTGTCCGGGTCGCTGACCGGAACAGGGAAAATCCAGGTCGGCGCTACCGTGGACGGGCCGAGCAGCCCGGACAACTTCGTCGGCCTCGGCACGGTGACCGGGATGCGGGCCTGCTCCTACGGGTCGTACGCGCAGTTCGACAACTCGGCCGCCGGGTACGAGGACAACGTGGTCTCGTGGCCGTCGGTGGAGCCGTCGCTGGACTATTCGGCGATCTCGCTGTTCGCGTTCTCGCTCGGGGCGTCTCCCCGGGGGCACCGGCTTGGCTGACGATCCGCTCGCCGCGGTGCTCGCGATCGACGGCGGGAACAGCAAGACCGACGTCGCTTTGGTGGCCGCCGACGGCACCGTGCTCGCGGCGCTGCGCGGCCCGGGTGCCAACCACGAGGAACACGGCGTCGACATGGCGGTCCGCATCCTCGACCGGCTGGTCCAGGCGGTGGCGGAGGACGCGGGTGTCACGACGGAGACCATCGCGCGGCACACCTCGGCGTGCCTGGCGGGCGCGGACCTGCCCGAGGAAGAAGCGCAGCTGACCGGCGAACTGCGGCGCCGCGGCTGGTCACCGACCGCGGTCGCGGTCAACGACACGTTCGCGGTGCTGCGGACGGGCCTGTCCGGCGCGTCACGCGCGTCCGGCGCGTCACGCGCGTCCGGCGCGTCCGGCGCGTCCGGGGCGTCCGGGGCGGCGAACGCCGGGGTCGCCGTCACCTGCGGGGCCGGCATCAACTGCGTCGCCGTCGCACCCGACGGGCGGATCTGGCGCTACCTCGCTCTCGGCACCCTCACCGGCGACTGGGGTGGCGGCCGGGGACTCAGCAAGCACGTGATGTGGCACGCCATCCGGGCCGAAGACGGCCGCGGCCCCGCCACCGCGCTCGCGCCGGCCGTGGCGGCGCACTTCGGCGTGCCGACAGTGACGGATGTCGCGATCGCGGTGCACAAGGGCAAGCTCGGCGATGACGACCTGCTGCGGCTGACGTCCGTGCTCTTCACGGTCGCCGCGGCGGGCGACCCGGTGGCGCGCGATCTCGTGGAGCGCCAGGCCGAGGAGATCTGTGTGATGGCGGTGACCGCGATGCGCCGACTCGGCCTGCCCGCCGCCGGAACCCCCGTCGTGCTCGGCGGCGGGCTGCTCGAAGCCAGGGACAAGCTGCTGACGACGGCCGTCGAAGAGCGGCTAGCGACCGCGGCCCCCGGTGTCCTGCCACGGGTCGTCGACATCCCGCCGATCGCTGGCGCCGCGCTGCTCGGGCTCGACTACCTGGGCGCGGACGCGGACGCGGCCCGCCGCCTGCGGCAGTGCTACCTCACACCCGGATCCCTCGGGGCAAGCACCTCTCCCGCGGGAGCGTGACGGCCGTAAGCTGACGCCGACGGATATTCCGGTCATCTCGAAGGGGAACTCGCGCATGTCGCAGCGACGCGTGTATTTCGGCGCCAGCCTCGGTCAGTGGAACGGGGCGGACACGGCCAACGTGGCGGGTGTGCTTGACCTGGTGACCGCCGCGGAAGCTGGCGGTCTTGACCTGTTCACCATCGCCGACCACCTCTACTTCGGCGACAAGCTGGACGCCTACTCGGTCGTCGGGTTCGGGCTCGGCCGGACCACGAACATCTCAGGGATGGTGACGGTCACCAACCTGCCCACGAGACCGGCACCGCTAGTGGCGAGGACGATCACGTCGCTGTCCGCGCTGTCCGGCGGCCGCGTCGTGCTCGGGATCGGCGCCGGGGCGATCTGGGACATGATCATCAAGCTCGGCGTGCAGAAACTCACCCCCGGCGCGGCGGTGCGCGCGATGGAGGAGGCGATCGCGCTGATCAGGGCGCTGTCGGGCGGCGGCGAGCCAGTGTCCTTCGACGGCGCGTTCTACCAGGTCTACGGGCTGGACCCGGCGCCCATCCCGGTGCCGCCGATCTGGACCGGCTCGGTGGGACCAAGGTCGCTCGCGGTCACCGGGCGCGCCGCCGACGGCTGGGTGCCTTCGATGGGATCGGACTGGCTGAGCGCGCTCTACCGACGGTCCCGGCCGGTGATCGACGAGGCGGCGGCAGAGGCCGGCCGGGACCCTTCGGCGGTCATCGACGTCTTCAACTTCGGCGGCCGGATCACCGCCGAGCCCCTGGCGCAGACCCGCGGCGAGGACGGGCGCTGGATCGGCGGCTCTGTCAGCCAGTGGATCGAGGCGATGACCTCCGCGGTCATCGAGCACAACGCGTCCGGTTTCATCTTCCGCAGCACCGACGACACCCCGGCGCCGGTGGCGGTGTCCCGGTACGCACGGGAGATCGTGCCAGCGGTCCGGGAGGCCATCGCAACGGCATGACCCGGTCGCCGCGACCGCTCCCTGCGGCGGGTGGCGCACAGCGCCACCTGTCGCATCCCCCCCTCCGTTCCGGTCACGGCGACCGAGCCCATACCCGCGCCTGCCGCGGTCCCCTCACTGACCCGTCAGGCGCGAGGCACGGACGACGGCATATAGCCAGGGCCGCCGCGCTCGCCGCGAAAAGCACCGCTGGCGCAATTTCAAAAGCGCCCGGGTGCTTATCTGGGCCAGGCTAAACTTTGCAGCCACAGGAGCGCATCATCCGGATTATGTAGCCGCATATGCATCGCATCCCCCGCGCGGTTACGCGAATATCCCCAACCTAGGCGGCGGCCATCGGGATAGACCTGCCCCAGGAGGCGAACAGCTTCGTCGGTCGCGAGCGCGAGCTCGACGAGCTGCGCAAGCTCGTGCACGCGACACGCATGCTGACGCTGAGCGGCCCCGGGGGAATCGGCAAGACACGGCTGGCGCTGCGGACGCTCGCCGCGATGGCCGGCGACTTTCCCGACGGGACGTGCTTCGTCGAGCTGGCCGACGTGAGCAACCCGGACCTGGTGGTCACTCGCGTGGCGGGCGGGGTCGGGGTCGCGGAAGAGCAGGGCCGTCCGCTGCTCGACACGCTCGCCGACGCGCTGCGGCCGCGCCGCCTGCTGCTCGCCCTCGACAACTGCGAGCACATGCTCGATGCCTGCGCACGGCTCTGCCAGCGGCTGCTCGCCAGCTCGCCTGACCTGCGGCTGATCACCACCAGCCGCGAACCGCTGCGTGTCGCCGGCGAGACCGTCTGGCCGGCGCCGCCGCTGACGCTCATACCGGCGGGCGCCGCACCGGCGGGCGCGGACAGCGCACTCCCCCGCTCCGAGGCAACCCAGCTTTTCTCCGAACGAGCTGTCGCGGCTGCCCCAGGTTTCGCTCTCGACGCGGACAACGCGGTCGTCGTGGCGCAGTTGTGCTCCGCGCTCGACGGGATACCGCTGGCGATAGAACTGGCCGCCGCGCGTGTCCCCGTGCTGTCCGTCGAGCAGATCCTGGCCCGGATGACCGACAGGTTCGCGCTGCTGACGACCGGCGACCGGACCGCGCCGCCGCGGCAGCGGACGCTGCGGGCCGCGATTGACTGGAGCCACGACCTGCTCACCGAACCGGAGCAGGTGCTGCTGCGGCGGCTGTCCGTGTTCGCCGGATGGTCGCTCGACATGGCCGAGCGGGTGTGCGCGGACGAGCTAGTCCCGTCAGCGGACCTGCTGGACTCACTCGCCGGGCTCGTGGATAAGTCGCTCGTCGTGCGCGAACCGGAGATGCTCGGCCAGGCGCGGTACCGGCTGCTCGACACGATCCGCCAGTACGCGGCGGGCAAGCTAGCGGCGGCCGGCGAGACCGAGACCTTCAAGCTCCGCCTCCGCGGCTATTTGCTCACGCTCGCCGAGGGCAACTTCGCGGTAGGGATGGCGCTGGTCCCCGGTTCGTGGCAGGAGCGGGTCGACACGATCCGCGCGTACGACATCGAGTCCGGCAACCTCTGGCAGGTGCTTGGTGACTGCCTGACGGACGGGGATCTGGCGACCGGACTGCGGCTCAGCACCGCGACCCGCCCGGCCATGCTGATACGCGGTGAGTTCGCCCTGGGCTGCGAGTGGGTGGACGCCTTTCTCGCCGCGCCAGGGGCGTCCGCGGTGCCGCCGGTGATCCGTGGCGCGGCGCTGATCGGGCGGGCGCAGCTGATCCTGTCTTCCGATCCGGCCGGCGCCGAGTCGCCCGCGCGCGCCGGACTCGACCTGTGCCGCGAGGCAGGCGATCAGTTCTGGACGTCGGCCGGGCTCAACCTGCTCAGCGAGATCGCCGTGCACACCGGCCGGCCCGACGAGGCTGAGGCGCTCGGCCAGCAAGCGATCTCGATCGCCGAGGCCGCCGACGACGGCTGGAACCAGGGCTGGGCGCTCGGCATCCAGGCCGCGGTCGCCGGACTGCGCGGCAAGATGCGGGAGGCGGCCGAACTGGCGAACGCCTCGATCAGCGTCATGCGCGCCATCGACCACCGGTGGGGCCTGGCCCGAGCGCAACTCGGGCTCGGTGACCTCGCCCGGATGCGCGGTGACCACGCCGACGCGCGCAACCGGTACACCGAGGCGGTCGCGTACCTGCGCGAGGTCGGCGCCCGACCGGCAATGGCGCGCTCCCTGAACGGACTCGGCCGGGTCGCGATCGAACTCGGCGCCACCGAATTGGCCAGGGAGCACCTCACCGAGAGCTTGCGGATCAGCCGGGCCTGCGGCACCCGCATCGGGGTAGCGCGCGGCCTGGAGTCGTTCGCCGCGCTCGCGGTCCACGAGAAAGAGCCCGAGCGGGCGGTGCTGCTCACGGCGGCGGCGGCCGCGCTGCGCGAGGCGGCCGGCCTGCCGCCGCTGCAGGGCGCGCGAGCCGAACGATACATCGTCCCGGCCCGCCGCCTCGGCGACCACGTGGTCGCCCGGCTGTGGGCACGTGGCCGCGCGATGTCCGCGGAGGACGCGATCACCCTGGCGCTTGAGCCGTCAGCGCCGGCGCCTCGGGTCGCCGCAGCCGCTGCCGCGGCAACCTCGCCGCCGAGTTCGCTCACAGCCCGGGAGAAGGAGGTCGCCGCGCTGATAGCGGACGGCCGCAGCAACAAGGCCATCGCCGACGAACTGGTCATCAGTCCCGCCACCGTCGCCAGGCACGTGGCCAACATCATGACGAAGCTGGGCTTTCACTCCCGCGTCCAGATAGCCGCCTGGACCACCGACCCGGGTTAGCGCTGGGCGCGTGCCTCGTCGACGGTCAGTTCCGCGGCCGGGTCGGCTTCCAGCCGTTCGTCGGGGATCGGCTTGCCGCTGAGCACCGAACGGCCGTACGTGCCGGACTCCAGGCGCGCCAGCGCCCGGTCGATCGCCGCGAGCCGGTCACGCAGGTCCCCCGCGACCTCCTCGTCCTCGTCCACCTCGGTCAGCAGTTCGCCCGCGTCCTCGAAGTCGCCGGGGATGTCTTCGACCGACTCGCGTTCTGTCCCCTCCGCCCTCTCGGTCTCCTGCAACAGCTCAGCCACCTCAGCGCGTTCCGCGCGCAATTGGGCTCGCGCCCGACTCTCGTCCATGTTCGCCCTCTGTTTCCCGTCAGCCGTCTACCTGTAAAGGTGATGTCTATCAGGCGCCAGCACTTGAGGTGACCATCGAGGTCGCCGAAGGCGGCTCCCAGGCGCCGTCAACGGCCCGCACCCCGTCCGCGCGTGCTCCCGCCGGCGGCTCCCGGGCACCGTCGACGGCCCGCACCCCGTCCGCGCGTGCTCCCGCCAGTCACATCATCCTCTGGTGTTCACTTCGCATACCTTCTGACATTTTGCCGGGTAAATATATGACGATATATCCGGCATGTTCTGGTCACGGAGTGAGTTAAGTCAGCGCAGCGCGCTCCCGGAGGCGGTCAAACTTTCGGCACAATCGGAACCTGCATGGCTAATCGAGGCCGCGGGTAAAGCCGTCGGGGAGGATCACGTCCGACAGGGACAGGTCGTGCGCGGATGGATGGCCGAGGGAAAGGAGCGCCGAGTCGATGCCGCCGCGCAGCACGTCGAAGACGTTGCTGACGCCGACCGGGCCGTTCGCGGCCAGGCCCCACAAGCAGGCGCGGCCGATCAGCACCGCGCGGGCGCCGAGCGCGAGCGCCTTCACCACGTCGCCGCCGCGCCGGACGCCGCCGTCGAGCAGGACCTCGGCCTGGCCGCCGACCGCCTTCGCGACCGCGGGCAGCGCCCTTATCGACGCGGGTGTGCCGTCAAGGTTGTTGCCGCCGTGGTTGGACACCGAGATCGCGGTCGCGCCCGCGTCGACGGCGCGCCGGGCGTCGTCGGCGCGCATCACGCCCTTCACCATGAAGGCCGCACCCCACTGCTCCCGCAACCAGGCGACATCGGCCCAGGTCGCAGGCTTGACTGTCGTCCAGTCCCGGTAGGCGGCGAAGAAGGCGGGGGCGGGGTGCCCCGGGCGGGCCATGTTGGGCACGGTGAGGTCGGGCAGGCCGCCATGGCGCAGCCAGTCGAGCAGGTAGCCGGGCCTGGCCAGGCCCTGCGGCGCGTACCTGAGCATGGCCCGCAGGTCCATCCGCTCCGGTATGGCCGGGCTGCCCCAGTCCCGGCCGCCAGGGAACGACCAGTCCAGCGTGAGAATGAGCGCCACCGCACCGTTCTTCCGCGCGTTCTCAACCCGCTCGAGCAGCGTGTCGCGGTCCGCGGACCAGTGCACCTGGAAGAACAACTTCGGGTTGATCCGTGCCACCTCCGCCACGGGCTTACTCGCGAATTCGCTCAGCCCCATCGCGGTACCCGCGTCCCTGGTGCCCTGGGCCACGGCGACCTCGCCGAGCGGGTGGATGGCCTGCGCGCCGACGGGCGAGGCGATCACCGGCAGGTCAAGCGGTACGCCGAGCACGGTCGTCCGCAGGTCGCGGCGACCAGGCAGGTCCGCCACCCGCGGCGGGGCGAACCTCATCTCGCGGAACGCCGCGAGGTTGTCCGCGCGGGTCACGCCCGCCTCGGCGCCGGCTTCCAGAGCGAGGAAGACGGCCTTAGGCACCCTGCGCCTGGCCCGGCGGCGCGCCTCGGCCACGGTCTCGAACCAGTCCCGCGTGCTCGCCACGGAAACGCCGCCCGCCGCTAACGAGCCGTCCAGTGCCCGACGAGCGCCGGGCCGACCTGGTCCAGGCACGCGTCGAACGCGGCAAGCATCTCCTCGACGCTGCCGCACCCCTCGGCCCGCCACTCCTTGTTGGCCGCGGCGACCAGGCCTCCGAACACCACCGCGGCGATGCGCGGCCGCAGGTCGGTGACGGGGTCGACGCCCTCGCGGTCGGCGAGCAGGCGGATGATCTCGTCATCGCGGTCGTGCAGATAGCGCAGGTGCGCGGCCAGCAGCGTCGGCGTGCTCTCGACCAGCTTGATGATCAGCAGGTAGACCGACTCCTCGCCTAGGTGGGCGTCGTCGGCGGTGACCGCGCGCAGCGAGACGCGGAACGCGTTCCCGAGCGCGATGAGCGGCTCCTCACCCGGCGGCCTGGCGGCGAGCTCCTTGATCAGGACGTCAGAGAAGTCCCTGACGAAGGACACGGCGAGGTCTTCCTTGCTGGCGAAGTACCGGAAGAACGTGCGCTCGGAGACATCGACGGCGTCGGTGATCTCGCGGACCGCCGTGTGCTCGTAACCCTTGGCGTCGAACAGCCTCAGCGCGGCATGTACCAGGGCGTCGCGGGTCTGGCGCTTCTTGCGCTCGCGGCGGGGCGACTCGGGCGCCGACGCCACGGATGGCATGGACGCCACGGACACCTGTTGCATACATGCATGGTACCTCTACGTCACATACTGTCAAATGACATCACTTGCAAAGTGTCATTGACTGCCGTACCTTTGCGGCCCGACAAGCTCGAGGAACTGACCTCACGGGAGCTCGACGTGCCGCGGCTCGTCGCTCGCGCGCAGATCGCCGGTGAACTCGTCGTCGAAGAGCTTCGTGGTCCCCGATGACCGGCTCTAGCCCGGTACGCGTCACTAGGACCGCCTGCGCGCGGGCCACCAGACGCGCTCTCCGATGGTGAGCAGGCTGGCCGGGACCAGCACCGTGCGGACGACCAGGGTGTCGAGCAGCACGCCGAGCGCCACCGCGATGCCCACCTCGGTAATGTTCACCTGCGGGATCTGGGTCAGCGCGGCGAAGGTACCGGCGAGCACAATGCCCGCGGCGGTGATCACGCCGCCGGTGACGCCCAGCCCGCGCAGGGTGCCTTCCGTGATGCCGAGCCGCCGGGATTCCTCGCGGATCCGCGCGGACAGGAAGATGTTGTAGTCGACGCCGAGCGCGACAAGGAAGATGAAGATATAGATCGGGATCACTGATTGAACGCCCGAGTAGCCGAACGCGAAGCGCCAGAGCAGACTCGCCAGGCCGAACGAAGCCGCGAAGCTGAGCGCCGTCGTAACCACGAGCACGAGCGGCGCGATGATCGCCTGCAGCAGCAGCGCGATGACGATGAAGATCACGACGAGCACCAGCGGGATGATGACGGCGGTATCGCGAGCCGCGGACTGGGCGGTGTCGTACTGGATCGCGGGGTTGCCGCCCACCAGCGCGTCCGGTGCGTCCTGAGAGAGCCGCTGCCGCAGGTCGACGATCGCCGCCGTCCCCGCCGAGCCGAACGGCGGGACTGACAGGATCACCGAATAGCTGGCGTATCCCTCGACCGGCGGACCGGGGACGACGCTGCCGACATCCGGTGCCGAGCGCGCCGTCGGGGCGGCGGCGCCCGCCTGGCCCGGCGGGACGAGCAGCACCAGCGGTGAGATGTCACCCGCCGGGAAGTGCTCGGCCAGCAGCGCCTCGCCGGTCACGCTGCCTGGGTGGCCTTTCACGTTGTCCACCGGATTGTTGTCGACGCGCAGCGAGGCGAGGCCGGCGATCGCCACGCCGAGCAGGACCACGACGGCGATCGCCGTCCGCGCGGGATGGCGGGCGACCCGCGTTCCGATGCCCGCCCAGACACGGGATTCTTCGCGGCCCGCCGCCCCGAACCGCGGGATACGCGGCCAGAAGGCCGGCCGCCCCACGACGAGCAGCAGCGCCGGCAGGAACGTGATCTGGGCGAGCAGGGCGGACACGATGCCGACGGCGCCGACCGGCCCGAGGCCGTGCAGCGAGGCGGAATCGGCCGTCAGCAGGCAGATCATCGCGCAGGTCACCGTGGCGGCGGAGGCGATGAGGGTCGGCAGGGTCCGGCGCAGCGCGGACGCCATCGCGGCCTCCGGCACGGCGTGGTGCCGCAACTCCTCCCGATACCTGTGCACCAGCAGCAGCGCGTAGTCGCTGGCGGCGCCGAAGACCAGCACAATGAGGATGTCCGCGGACAGCGTGCTTACCGTCAGGCCGGCGTTGGCCAGGCCGTGCGCGGACGCCTGCGCGACGATGATCGCCGCGATCGCGCCGAACAGCGGAAGCAGCCACAGCACCGGGCTCCGGTACACGATCAGCAGGATGACCGCCACGATCACGAGTGCCGTGAGCAGCAGGATGGTCTGCTGGTTCCCGCCGCTGCTGTCGGCGTTCACCGCCGCCGGGCCGGTCACGTCGGCGACCAGGCCGTCACCGGCCTGCCCTACCGGGCCTGCGATAGCGGCCCTGATGTCCTTAACCGCGTCCCTGTCGACACCGCTCGAGTTGGCCTGGCCGGTGATGTTCACCGTGAACGCCGCGGCCTCGCCGTCGGCCGACGGCTGCACCGCGCCGGGCGCGGCGAGACCGGCCACCTGACCGGCGAGGCCCGCCACGGCGGCATGCGCCGAGCCGAACGCGGCCCGGTCCGACGGCGTGAGGCCGCCGTCGCGGGCGACCACCACGATCGCCTGGTTCGTCTGGGGCTGGCCCCCGGTGCGCGCGGCCGCCTGCGCGGCGGCCTCCTGGAGCAGGGCAACCTTGGTCGACGGGGCCGAGGACGGCAGGTAGGCGGAGGCCGTGTCGTTGGTGGCCTTCGACAGGCTGCTTGACAGCCCGTTGAGCAAGACGATGGCGAGCAGCCAGACGATCACCACCGGCCAGCGGAGCCGGCGCAGCGCGGTCGCGAAGGGGTCATCGGGCGTTCTCGGGGCCCGGCGGCGCGTCGGCTTGGTCCGGGCATGCGTCATCGCGGAGGCATCCACGTCGAAAGCTGCCTTCCTGTTACCGCCGGCCGAGCACGTTGCGCCGGAAGATGAAACCGATGATCAAGATCGGCACCAGCCAGCCCAGGTCGACCGTGTGCGTGTGGCCGAAATTATGCACGGTGCTGAGCACGTTGGCGGCGATGATCGCCGCGACGACGAAGGCGATGGCGACGCGTCGCACTGGGATGCGGCCCGCCCGGCGGACGGTGCCGGGGCTCGCGGGCGCAGGTGCCAGGCCGTGCGGCAGGTCGGTGAACAGCTCGCTGAGCTCCTTGTCGGTGCGCGCCTTCAGCGCTCGTCCGGAGCGATCCTCGAATTCCTCCTGCGTGAGACGCCCGGTCTGGAAGTGCTCGCTCAACTCGCTGACCGCGCGGTCGCGGTCGGCGTCCGACACTCTAAGGTCGCCGCGCGGGAAGCTCCTGTCCGGCGTGTCCATGGCTGATGTCCCCCTGCCGGGTGGTCGCGTTCTAGCCCCTGACACTAACGACACTACAGAGCGGAAGGCGCCGTGCCATCGGCGCAGGAGTTGACTTCGCGGTATCCACCCACGGGTTGATAGTCCGCGCGGAACCTGTTCCGCGCGGACGGGGGTCGTCCCCCTAGGGCAGATAGAGACCTCAACCCGGGCTGGCCAGTCCAGTGCGGAACGCGTACCCCACGAGCTGCGCGCGATCCCGCAGGCCGGTCTTGCTGAAGATGTGGTTGATGTGCGTCTTCACCGTGGCCTCTGACACGTACAGAGCCGCTGCGATCTCGGCGTTGGACAAGCCGGCCGCGATGTGCGTGAGAACCTCGGCTTCACGCGGGCTGAGCCCGTCGGGCGGCTCCGCGATCGCGTCGGCGGACGCAGCCGGCCCCGACGGCCCGGGCGGCGGGGTGTTGTCGGCCACCCCGAACCGGACGCCGCTGCTCAGCGCGTCAAGCAGCCGCCGCTGAACGGCCGGATCGAGCTGCGCGTGCCCGGCCGCCACATCTGTGATGGCACGCAGGATCTCGTCGGCGCCGGCGTCCTTGGTCAGGAAGCCGCGGGCACCCGCCTGCAGCGCGGCGAACACCCACGCGTCATCGGAGTACGTGGTGAGCACGACCACCGCGACATCCGGCTGCAGACGCCGCAGCCGCTCGGTGGCTTCGACGCCGTTGCAACGCGGCATGTTCAGGTCCATCAAGACGACGTCCGGGCCCAGCTCGACGGCCTGCCGGATCGCGTCGTCACCGTCGATCGCCGCGCCCACCACGGCGATGCCTGGCAGCAGGCCGATCAGCGATACCAGGCCCTCCCTGACGACCTTCTGGTCGTCAACGATCAGGACCCGGGTCGTCACAGTGCCTCCGGCTCAGGCACGGTGGGCAGCCACAGCAGCACCCGGAATCCCGTGTCGGTCGGGCCCGCGGTCAGCTTGCCGCCGAGCAACTCCGCGCGCTCGCGCATGCCGGTCAGCCCGTACCCGCCGAACGTCAGCCCGGCAGGTCCCGGCGGCGCCGCGTCCGCCGAGCGGGCGTCGTCGATCGCGAGCTCGACGTCGCCCGCGCCGTAAGTGACGCGCAGCTCGGCCCGCCCGTCGCGCCCCGCGTACTTCGCCGTGTTGATCAGCGCCTCTTGCGCGGTCCTGTACAGGGCGAGCCCGACCTCAGGCGACAGCGCCCGCTGCTCGCCGGCGACGGTCAGCGCGGCATGGATGCCGGTTGCCTCCGACGTGTCCTTGACGAGGCGGTCCAGCAGGGCCGGACCCGGCAGCTCGTCGCCGCGCAGCGCGGAGACGGCGCGGCGGGCATCCGCCAGTCCCTCCCGCGCGATCCGCTGCGCCCGAGTCACCTGTCCGAGGATCTTCACCAGGGTCTCGGAGTCGGCCTCGTCCGGACAGGCCTGGCGGCGCCTGCCGAGCAACTCGGCCGTGTCCAGCGCCAGCACCAAGCCGGCCAGCGAGTGCGCGAGGATGTCGTGAATCTCACGTGCGAGCCGGGTACGCTCGGTCAGCGCCGCGGCCTGGGCCTGGGCGGCCTGCGAAGCCTGGAGCTGAGCGAGCAGGTCCTCGGCGCGCGCCTGGTCGGCGCGCGCCCTGGCCTGCGATACGCGCATCGTCCGGGCGAAGACCCCGACCGTGAACAGGAACGCCGTCCCCACGTCGTTGCTGACCACGTTCGTCAAAGACAGCCTGGCGGCCAGCAGGAGTGCGAGGTTGGCCGCGGCGAAGACGACAAGCGCCGCGGGAACCGCCAGCACAGGCGGCAGCTCCATGCCGAGACCGATCACCGCGACGTAGATCACCAGGTAGCCGCTTGCCGCCGGCAGCAGGGCAGCGAGTGCCGCTCCGGCGAGCCCGGCGACGGTGAGCGCGGCCAGGCGGGAACCGGCCCTGGACGCGGCGAGGACGACATAGCCCATCCCGGACAGCGCCACCACCAGCGCTATAGCGGAGCCGGCGACGACCGCGGGCGAACGTCCGGTCATCGCGTGAATCACGCCCAGCGTGACCAGCAGCGATATCGCGGCACAGCCAGACAGCCCGATCCGGTGCAGCATCGCCGAAGGCTGCAGCTGATAATCGCCACGACGCACCATGTGACCAGCGTAGATGCGGGAAGCAGGCGCTGGCATCGGCGCACGGGTTGATGCTAGGCCAGGATGTTCCCATGGACATTGAGGCAGCGCTCGACTTCGTCAGCACCCAGCATCACGCAGTGCTCGCCACCCTGAAGGGCGACGGGACGCCGCAACTGTCGCCCGTGACGCTCGGCGTCGACGACGCGGGTCACGTGGTGATCAGCACGCGGCAGACCGCGTACAAGGTGCGCAACATCCGCCGCGACCCGCGGGTATGGCTGTGCGGGTTCCCCGACACGTTCTTCGGCAGGTGGGTGCAGATCGAGGGCACGACGGACATCGTGGAACTGCCCGAGGCGATGGACGACCTCGTGGACTACTACCGCCGCATTTCCGGAGAGCACCCCGACTGGGATGACTACCGGGCCGCGATGGAAACGCAGCAGCGCGTCCTGCTGCGCATCACGATCACGAAGGTCGGCCCCACCGTCAGCGGCTGACCTCCCCGCTAGACGCTGACAACCGGACGGAACTGATAGCCGACCCGGTACTCGGTGACCAGGTACCTGCCGTAGGCGGGACCGAGCTTGTGCCGTAGCCGGCTGACGTGCACATCCACCGTGCGGCTGTCCGCGGAGAAGTCGCGCCGCCACACCCGCCGCACCAGGTCGGCGCGGCTGAACACGGTCGTGGGATGCGCGCTGAGGAAGGCGAGCAGCTCGAACTCCTGGAACGTCAGCGTCACCTCCCGCCCGTCCACCCAGAGCCGACGCTGGTCGTGGTCGAGCAGCAGCCCGGAACGGTCCTGCGCTGACTCTGGCGTGCCGTCACCGTTCACCACGGCGGCGCCTGGCGCGCTTACCGGGTAGCCGACGATCGCCAGCGACGTTCCCGTCCCCGGAATCGGAACCACCGCCAGCAGCGTTCCATCCGCTTCCGGCGGCGGCGAGGTCGCCCGCCAGCCAACGGACTGCCCCGCATCGGCGCGGCCGAGCAGTCGCGTCCCGATCTCCACCTGGTCCGCCACCTCCGTCACACTCGGGCTCATGCATAGCCTATTAAGCAGGTCGTTTTTGTCAAGAAAATGACGTAACAAACCTGAGAAAACTGTGAACGAGCCGGGACTCCGCAGCGACCCGGAAACAGGCCGCAGCGGCCCTTCGGTCGCTACGTCAGCGGGCCGGCGGCACCCACGCTCCCGGCCCGTCGGGAAGCTCGGCGCCATACCAGAACTCGATCAGCCGACGGGCGATCGAGGACGTCGGCGCGATCGCGAGTTCGCCCTGATCAATGCTGGCCCGCAGCTCAGCGCGGCTGAACCAGTGCGCCTCGCTGATCTCTTCTGAGTCCACGTCAATGTGCTGCCCGCCCGCCGCGACCGCCTGGAACCCGAGCATCAGGCTGCGCGGCATCGGCCACGGCTGACTGGCCAGGTACCTGATCTGGCCGACCCTGATCGCGGTCTCCTCGAAAACCTCGCGCGCCACGGCGTGCTCGACCGACTCACCCGGCTCGACGAAGCCGGCGAGCACCGACATGCGGCGCTGCGGCCAAGCCGCGTTCCTGGCCAGCAGGCAGCGGTCGTCCGGGTCGGTGACCAGCATGATCACCGCCGGGTCGAGCCGCGGGAAGTGCTCGGTCCCGTCCGCGGGGCAGGTCGCGAGGTGTCCCGCGGCCGCGGGCACGGTCGCCGTTCCGCACCGCGGACAGTGGGTGTGGGTGTCGTGCCAGTACGCCAGCGCGACCGCATGGGTCATCAAACCCGCGTCCCGGTCGCTGAGGACCGCGCCAACCTGCCGCAGGGCCATCGGCTTTACAACAGTTTCTTCAGAACGAACCGTGCCTTCTGCCGACAGCAGCCCACTCACCCCGAAGTAGGCGACGTCGTCGTCGTCAACTCCGAGCAGGAACCGGGTGCCAGCGGGCGCCTCAGACGGCGGAACGAACACGAGCTCCAGTTGGTCCCCGTCGGTCTGAATCAGCGCCTGGGAGTCGTTGACCACGAGCACCCGCGTGCGCGTATCCGCCCACGCCGCCTCGACCCATGCGGTGTCATTCCGCTTTTCTGTCGCCCGGTCCACGGTCGACCGCGAGAGTGCGAGCCGACCCAAAGGTCCGGTGTCGAATTGCTGGCTGCCCCCCGACTCGCTCAACTGGCCACCGGGCCTGCCGCTAGCTCCTCCCAGAGGTAAGCGACCGTTTCTGCGCCGCGCAGCAGGCGGGATAGGTCCACGTATTCATTGGGTGCGTGAATGCGGTCCGCGTCAAGGCCCACCGCCACGAACACCAGCGGCGCGCCCAGGATGTCGGCCAGGTCGGCCTCTGGGCCGCTGCCACCCTCCTTGGTGAAAAGCACCTCCCGGCCGAACGCCCGCTCCATGGCCCGGCGAGCCGCCCCCACAGCAGGCGAGTCGATGGGTGACCGGCAAGGGCGTACTCCGTGTCCGGAGATGACGGAGGCCACGAGCCCGTTCGGAGTAAATTCACTGAAGTATTTGCGGAGGGACGCGATGACAGCGTCCGGCTCCTGATCGGCGACCAGCCGGAACGAGACCTTGGCATGCGCCTCGGCGGGGATGATCGTCTTCGGGCCGGGGCCGGTGTGGCCGCCCCAGACGCCGTTGACCTCCGCGGTGGGGCGCGCCCAGATCCGCTCCAGGGTGGTGAAGCCGGCCTCGCCATACGTCGCCCTGCTATCGCCGGCGTCGGTCAGCCAGCTCTCCTGATCGAACGGCAGCTTGGCGAGCAGGTCGCGCTCGGGGTCGGAGAGCGGGACGACGTCGTCGTAGAAGCCGGGGAGCGTGACCCGGCCGTCGCTGTCGTGCAGCCCCGCGAGCAGCGCGGCCAGCGCGTGCACCGGGTTGGGCACGCCGCCGCCGAACGAGCCGGAGTGCAGGTCTCGCGTGGGCCCGGTCACGGTGATCTCGGCTTCGGCCAGGCCGCGCATGCTGGTGCAGATCGACGGGATGTCCGCCGCCCACATCGTGGTATCGCTGATCACGATCACGTCGGGGCTGAGCTGCTTGGCGCGCTCGCGCAGGAGCGCGGCGAAGTTCGGCGAGCCCGACTCCTCCTCGCCCTCGATGAGCATCGTGATCGACACCGGCGGCGCCTGCGCCCCGGTCGCGGCGAGGCAGGCCCGCAGGCCGAGCGCGTGGAACAGCACCTGGCCCTTGTCGTCGGAAGCGCCGCGGCCGTACAGTCTGCCGTCGCGTTCGGCTGGCTCGAACGGCGGGTAGTCCCAGCCATCGGCCAGGTCGGCCGGCTGGACGTCGTGATGGCCGTAGATGAGCACGCGCGGCGCTCTGTCGTCGGCCGCCGGCCAGTGGGCGTAGACGGCGGGCAGGCCTGCTGTCTCCCAGACCTCCGCGACCGGGAAGCCGGTTTCCTTGAGGTAAGCGACCAGCCATTCCGCCGACCGGCGCACGTCGCCGTGGTGCGCTGGGTCGGCGGAAACCGAAGGGATCGCCAGCCACCGGCGCAGTGCCTGCGAAAACTCGGCGGCGTTCGCCGCGACATACTCCCGAACGTCCATGAACCCTAACGTACCGGTTGGAAGGCGTCTCCCCGGCCGACCAGGCCCGCGGACGGAATCGACACGGTCCGTCCGGCCCGCGCGGTGACCCAGCCGACGCGGACCGCGTCCTCGCCGACCTCCTTCAGCGCGGCGAGCGCGGCCGCCTGATCGGACTTTGACACGACGACACAGAAGCCAAGGCCCATGTTGAACGTCGCGTACATGGTGGCGGGCGGGATCTGGCCGCGCTCGGCGATCAACGTGAAGATCTCCGGGACCGGCACCATCGCGTCCAGCTCGTAGGAGACGTCGGCCACGAGCCGGGCCAGGTTGAGCAGCCCGCCGCCGGAGATGTGCGCCATGCCGTGCGGCGTGATGCCCGCCGCCCACAGCGCCTCGGCCGCCTTCACGTATACCCGGGTCGGCTGCAGTAGCGCGTCCGCCAGCCGGCGGCCGGTGCCGGGCACCAGGTCTGTCAGCGACATCCCGCCCTTACGCAGCAGCGCGTGCCGGGCCAGCGAATACCCGTTGCTGTGCAGCCCGGAGCTTGGCAGCCCGAGGATCACGTCGCCGGGCCGGACGGCGCTGCCGTCCACCGCGTTGCGCCAGGTCGGCTGGTTGCCGAGCACCTGGCCTGAAACCTCGCTGAGCCCGGGCTGGGGTGGCGCCTGAGTCGGCGCGCTAGGCCGCGGCGTCTGTGACGGCGGCAGCGCGCCGATCGCGGTGCCGACCAGGTCGAGCATCGGGCCGCCGCCCGCCGAGTCCGCGAGCATGTCCCCGATCTGGGCGATCTCACCGCCAGGGATCGCGATGCCCGCTAGCTCGGCGCCAAGGAACAGCCCGCGGGCTACCTCGTCAAGCACGCCCTCGTCGATCCGGTCGGTAGCCATGTAGTCGAGCAGCACGAGCGGCACCGCACCGACGCAGATCAGGTCGTTGACGTTGTTGGCCACGCAGTCGATGCCGATCGGCTCCCAGCGGTTCGCCTCGCGGGCGAGCAAGATCTTCGTGCCCACCCCGTCGGTGCTCAGCGCGAGCGGCGGCCCCGGCGGCAGGTGCATGATCGTCGCGAAGTACCCGCTGGCCAGCCCGGTAATGGACGTCACCAGCGGAGACTTGACCCTGGTCCTGGCCAGCCACGGGCGCATCACGCGGGCGAACGCGACCTGCTCGCGCTCCTCGTCCACCCCGGCGGCGGCATAGGTAGACTGCGTGCTTTCTGGCGGCGTCCCGTTCATGACCTCGGCTCCCTTTTCATCTGCAGCGTTCGCCAGAGTAACCCATCGGCCTCGGCCAACCCCTGATGCGGGTGGTGCCTGGCCGCGCGGCGCGGGGCGCGCCGCGGTCAGGCCGGGGAAAGTACCGGCAGGCCCGCCTCCTGCGCAGCGGCGGCGAGCTTCTTGTCATAGGTGACGAATGCGGACAGGCTTCTTCGCATTGACGCGGCGGCGGCCAGGTGTATGGCGTCGAGCGTCCGAAGGAAGGGCTGTTCGATCGCGGCGGCTTCGGTGAGCACGCGCGTGCTCACCGCGATCAGGTCAAGCCGGTCCCAGAGGCTCTCGGCGTAGTCAAGCTCGGCGCGCAGCCTGTCACCGTCGACAAGCTGCCCCTGGCTGTCGTGATTGACGCGTCGAATCGTCCGCACGAGCTCAGCCCTGGCCAGCTCAGAAGAAAACCATCTGGTATCAGGGCGCGCCTTGATGAAATCGCCGAGCGCCTCGCTGTCCCCGTCCGCGCGGATCAGTTTCAGCAGGGCACACGTGTCGAAGTAGATCACCAGCGCTCCTCCTCGCGCATGGCGATGACAGCGTCGGAGAGCGACACTCCATCCTCCCGGGGAGGCAGCGGCTTCCACCCCGCCAGGCCTTCCGGGTTCTTGGCGGGGATGATCTCGCCGCGCTCGATCATCTCGGCGAACGCGCGCTCGGCCGGCGTGAGCGGGATCAGCCGGGCCACCACCCGGCCGCGGCTGGTGATCTCCGCCGTCTCATCGGCCTCCGCCAGTTCCCTGATGACCCGGGCCGCATGCTGCTGAAGCTCCCTGATCGCGATTCTGCGCACCGGCGCCGAACCGGAGGTCTCTTCGAGGAGTGCTGTCATGAACGTCATCGTATCACGATGAGCGTCGGCATCAATACATTGCGTCATAGCTGGCAAACGCCGCACATCAGTGGCGAACTGCGTCATCGCTCTTGGTGGCGCACCCCAAACCACCCGATCCCGCGCTGCATCCGGACACGGACCTGTCGTGATGGCGTCGCCGCCCCTTGCCTCGCGATCAGCCGGAGAGAGACAGTGATCTCGCGTCTGCGACAACCACGAGGAGCACACGAATGGCCAACGAATTCTGGCGGGAACTAAAGCCGGTCGCGGAAGTTTTCCGGCCCGGCGCGGCACCCGAGGCGTACATCCACGACGCGGCCACGCTGGACGAGCGCTGGTACGCTCCGCTGTCGCCGACCGCGGGCTCCCGGCCGCTGTTCATCTCTCCGAGCCAGAATCGCTGGTGCGACGTGCTGTACTGCCGCGGCGCCGGAATGGTGAACCGCCACTACCACCCGCAGCAGGTGTTCGCGTACACGATCTCAGGCAAGTGGGGTTACCTGGAGCACGACTGGGTGGCCACCAAGGGCGACTGGATCTACGAGGCGCCGGGCGAGGCGCACACGCTCATCGCCTACGAGTCGGACGAGCCGATGATGGTGACGTTCAACGTGACCGGCCCGCTGATCTGGCTGGACGAGAACGGGGAGCCAAACGGCACGTTCGACGTCTTCGACTACATCAAGCTGTGCCGCGACCACTACGACAAGGTCGGCATTGGCGCCGACTACGTGGACAGCCTCTTCCGATAGCCTGCTGCCATGCTTGTCGCGTTCTCAGTCACCCCGCTCGGCGTCGGCGAAGACGTCGGAGAGATCGTCGCGGAGGCCGTCCGCGCCGTCAGGGAGAGCGGGCTGCCGAACCAGACGGACGCGATGTTCACCACCGTGGAAGGCGACTGGGACGAGGCCATGGCCGTGGTCAAGAAGGCCGTGGAGGCGGTCGCCGCGCGGGCGCCGAGGGTAAGCCTCGTGCTCAAGGCTGACCTGCGCCCCGGGGTGACCAACGCGCTGACAACCAAAGTCGAGACGATCGAGCGCTACCTAAGCTCCTGACCCGCCTCGCCTCGGCCCCGTGGTCACGGCGTCCCAGCCTCCGAACCGTCCCACTCTCGTTGCGACTTGGTATACACCGTCACCACTTGGTATCCGCCATGACAATTTCCTGCCCGTTATGTCCCAGTATGGGCAGGGGCGATGTGGTCGTCCTATTTACCAAGCGGTCAGCTCGTATACCAGGTGCCGGGTCAATTGACGCGTCCGGGGCGGACGGCCGCCACGTTGTCTGGTCGTGGCGACGTGCGGGGGTTAGCGCGGCTCGTCGGACACGGGGATCCGGCTGATCAGCGCGATCAGGCCGACCTCGTCTAGCAGGTCGGCGGGGCGGGCGGTGAGGTCGTGGCGAACGTAGTAGAAGGCGGCGCGTACCTTGTCCGGCGCGACCCCGGCGAGCGCGGCCCAGGCCAGCCGGTAGGCGGCAAGCTGGACGGCGACCGCTGCCCTGTCAGCTTCGGTACGTGGCGGCTGGCCGGTCTTCCAGTCCACGACGTCGAACCCGCCGTCCTGATCCGCGAACACCGCGTCGATCCGCCCGCGCACCTGACGGTCCCCGACCAGCATGTCGAACGGCACCTCAACCTCGCGCGGCCATCTGCCGCCCCACTCGCCCGCTTCGAAGCGTGCCCGCAGTTCGATCAGCCCTTCGTCGGACTCCTCCGGGTCTGCGAACAACTCGTCGTCACCGATCAGCCGCTGCTGCCCGAAGCGCTCCTCCAGCCAGCGGTGGAATGCCGTGCCCCGGCGCGCCTCCCGGGCGGGCGGGCGTGGCATCGGCCGGCGGACCTGCCTGGCCAGTTCGTCCGGGTCGCGGGCGAGCGTGACGAGCGCGGACACCGAGAGGCTCGCTGGCAGCGGCACCGGCACCGGCCCGTGACCCCGGTGCCGCTGCCGGTCGCGTTCCGCGAGCAGCAGCCCCGCGTCGAGTTCCCACGCCTCCACAAGCGCTCTGTCTTTCTCGCTTGTCTCCGGGGCGCCGGAGTCCTCTGGCTCGCTGACGGGCTCACGTGTTCGGGCTGCCTCTACTAGGCGGGCGGCCTCCCTCACGGCTTCGTGGTACTGGCCCGCGGGGGTGGCCGGCCAGTCTGCCTCGTCCATGTGGGCGAGCAGCGGATTTTCTTCGTCCTCGGCGGGCGGCTCAGCCCAGCCGCGCACGGTTCCCGCGCCGGCCTCGCACGCCGCGCGCACCTGCGTGAGGAACACCGAGGGACCCAACGGCGCGGTCCCCTCGCCCCACCAGTAGCCCGAGCAGCCAAGCAGGAACGCGGCGCGGGTCGCGGCCACATAGGCGAGCCGCCGTTCCTCCGCTAGGTCACGTGCGCCGCACGCGGCGGTGAACGCGGTCAGCGCGGCGGCGTCAAGCCCGCGCAGGTCCGGCAGGTCGGCGGCGTCACCTCGGAGGCTGTACGGGATGAGCCGCGGGTTGTCGGTCCACTTCGTCGACACCCGCGGCCGCGCCGGGAACACCTGCGCCCGGTCGCCCGCCGCCAGCCCAGGAATGAAGACGGCGGGCCACTGCATCCCCTTGGCCGCGTGCACCGTGAGCAGCTTGACCGAGTCCGCCTCGCCGACCCGCCCGGTCTCCAGGCCGAACTCCTCTTGCTGAGCCGCGGTCAGGTAAGCGAGAAACGCGCCGAGGGTAGGCTCCGGCTGCTCGCCCGCGAACGTCGCGGCCACGTCGGTGAACGCGTCGAGATCGGCGCGCGCCGTGGTCAGGTCGCCTCCGGCGCCTCCCTCCTGGGGCAAGCCCGGATGGTTTTCCGGGGGGTTGAAGGGGGGTCGTCCCCCCCGGGTCAGGCAGGGCCGGGCGGCGACTTCGATGTCGAGGTTGAGCGCGCGCTCGACTTCGGCGATGAGATCGGGCAACGGTCGCCCAGCATGCTCGCGAAGCCGCCGCGTCTCGGCGGCGAACGCGCGCATCCGCGCGTACCCGGCTGGCGAGTACCCGGCCGGGTCACCGAGGTCGTCGAGCGCCTCGACCAAAGATCCAGTCTCCGCCGTCAGGTCGGTGATCGCCTCCGCTAGCGCGTCCGCGGCCTCGGTCGCGGGGGCGGACGAATCGTTCCCGGTTTCTGTCGTTATGGCAACGGAAAACGGGGACGAGCCGGTTGTCCCGCCTTGCCCCGCCGGTCGCTGGCTGTCCGGGCCGCGGGCCAGGTCCCTGGCCCGGCGGCCTAGGGCCACCAGGTCGCGCGGGCCGATCCGCCAACGCGGCCCGGTCAGCAGCCGCGCGAGCGCGTCCGACGCCGCCGCGTCCTGCAGCACCCGCAGCGTCGCGACCACGTCCTGCACTTCGGGGATGCTCAGCAACCCGCCAAGCCCCACCACCTCGACCGGAATGCCGCGGGCCTCGAGGGCCCGGCGCACCGGCACGAACTGGGACCGCTTGCGGCACAGCACCGCGATGTCGCCCGGGCGCACTCCGACGGCCCGGCCGTCCGGCCACGGCCGGCCGTCCGGAGCGTATCCCGGGGGTAGCGCGAGCAGCGCCGCGGCCTGGCTCGCCACCCACTCGGCCTCATCGGTTATCGTCGGCAGCAGCGCGCAGCAGACGTCACCACGGTCACCACGGTCGGGAGCGGCCACAAGCACGGGCACGTCAGGAGCCTCGGCTCGCAACTCCACTTGCAGCACAGCGGCCGCGTCGAGCACCCGGCCCGCGTTGCGGAAGCTCGTGGATAGCAGCCGCACCGGCGCCTGCGCGCCCGAGCGGACGGGGAAGTCCGTCGCGAACCGGCGCAGGTTGCCCGCGCTCGCGCCGCGCCACCCGTAAATCGACTGGCACGGGTCGCCTACGGCGGTGACGGGATGTCCGCCGCCGAAGAGGGCGCGGAGCAGCACCAACTGGGCGTGGCTCGTGTCCTGGTACTCGTCGAGCAGCACCGCCTGGTATCGCCCGCGCTCCGCCGCCCCGACCTCGGGGTGCCTGACGGCGATCCGCGCCGCGAGCGCGACCTGATCGCCGTGGTCGATGACCTCGCGCGCCGCCTTGGCCGCGGTGTACCGGCTCACCAGGGGCAGCATCTGTTCCCGAGCCCGCTGCGAAGCGATGATCTTTCGCAGCCCGGCCGGCGGCCTGCCCGGCAGCGCCGCTTGCTGCGCGTCGAGCCAGTCGCCGACGGTCCGCACGTCCTCCGGCGCGCGCAGGTGCTCAGCGAGATCGCCCGCGAGCTGCAGGACCGCCGCGGTCACGGTCTGCGGGGTCCAGCCGATCTCGTCCATCGGCCCGTCGTAGGCGGCGACTATCGAGGCGGCGAGCTGCCATGACAGCGCCGGGGTGATCAGCCGCATCGACGGCTCGAGCCCCTCACGGAGCGCGTGATCGCTGACCAGCCGACCGGCATACGCATGGTACGTGCTGATCACCGGCTCGCCCGGCCACACCTCACCGGCACCGTCCGCCTCGCGGCTGCCGGTCCCGGCGTCCTCGAGTCCGGCGCGGCGCAGCCGGTCGAGCCGCGAGCGCACCCGGTCGGCGAGCTCGGCGGCCGCCTTCCTGGTGAACGTCAGGCCAAGCACGCGGTCGGGGCGTGCCAGCCCGTTGGCGACCAGCCACACCAACCGCGCCGCCATCGTCTCGCTCTTGCCGGACCCGGCGCCAGCGATCACCGCGAGCGGCCCCAGCGGTGCGCCGATGACGGCGGCTTGTTCCGCCGTTGGCTCTGGCATCCGCAGCAGCCGCGCCAACTGCGCGGGGGTGTACCGGATCCCGCGCCCTGGCCAGGCCCGTTCGTCCGCCTCAGTCACGCCACCATTCCAGCAGACGGCACTGACATTCGGGCCCGTTAAACGGGCAACCGGGCGGCCGTGGCGGCGATCGTCGTGTAGGACATGGTGAAAGTGCCGCCTGCCGCGTCGACGGCACGGCCCAGGCCGTCGAGGAGTTCACTCTGGACCACCTCGGGATGCCGGGTGAAGCCGCCGGTGGTCGGCACCAGGTCCAGCCACTCGTCGCGGGTATAGGGACGGTTCCAGTGGGACAGCCATTCCTCAGGCTCTGCGAACGTCCCCGCCTGCCGTATCACGTCGGCCAGCTGCACGCATCCGGCCCGGTAGGCCTCGACGGCGGGCCTGTCCCAGAAGGCGCCGAACGGCGAGTCAGGCAGCACCCGGCGGAAGACCCCGGCGAACGCCTCGCGCACGTCCTTCGGCGGGTCGAAGGCGTTCCAGAACATCGCCAGACGGCCACCTGGGCGCAGCACCGCGGCGGCCTTCGCCGCGCCGGCGACCGGGTCCACCCAGTGCCAGGCCTGCGCGGCGATGACCGCGTCGAACGTGCGGCCGGCGCTGTCCCAGTCCTCGAACTTCGCGACCTCCGTCTCGGTCCCGCCCTGCCTGGCCAGCTCGGCCATCCGCGGGTCGGGATCCACGCCGAGCACCCGGCAGCCGACCGCCTGGAACAGCCGGGCGGAGATGCCGGTACCGCACCCTACGTCGAGGACGTCGCGTCCCGGGCTGGCCGCGATGATGCGGTCTACCAGGTCGGCGGGATAGGTGGGCCTGGCCCGGTCGTAGCGGCCGGCGTAGGCGCCGAACCCCTCGGCCACCTGCCGCTGCCGATGCAATGCCTGCGCCCGGTCGTAGCCCCCGGTGCCGGTCCGCGAGGTTCCCGCAGGCTCTGACGGTAGAGTGGTCATGCGCCCACTATAAACGGGCACATGCCCACTCAGCGGTCGCGTTCGCGCACGGCGAAGGAAAGGACGGACGACCAGTGCCGACAGGAGTGGCCATCCGCGACCCGCGCGGGCAACTCTTCGACGCCGCCGAGCGCGTCCTGCTCAGAGCCGGTTCCGGCGGCCTGACCAGCCGCGCGGTCACGGTGGAAGCGGGGGTGGCCAAGGGAGTGCTGCACCGGCACTTCGCCGACTTCGACGCGTTCCTCGCCGAGTTCGCGCTCGACCGCGTCGCCCGCCTGAACGCCCAGGCGGCGGAACTGCGCGCCGTGGCGGGCAGCGGCACCGTCGCGGGCAACCTGGCCGCCGCCCTCCCGCACCTGTTCAGTCCCCCGGCCCTCGCGCTTATCCGCCTGGTCATCGCGCGTGATGAGCTGCGCGCCCGGCTGAGGGCCGCCACCGGCTCGCGCATCCCGCTGCTCTCCGAGTCCACCGCCTTGGTCGCCGGCTACCTCACCGCGGAGCGCGACCTAGGCCGGATCGCTTCCGACGCCGATATCGGCACGCTGGCCCCCACCCTGATCGGCGCCGCGCACCTGCTGTTTACCGATACCGACGGCACTCAGGAACGCGCCGCGGTCGCGCGGGTCGTCGACGGGGTCCTGGCCGCCGCCCAGTTACCACAAGACCCCGCCACGTCAGTCCAGCGCGATGGCGGCTACGGCCAGGGCGCACAGGCCAAGGCCGGCGCGCTAGGCCAGGCTGAACCGCTCGTGCAGCAGTACCCGGGCCAGCAGGACGGTGACCCCCGGGTACAAGGCGACGAGCACGGCGGCGATGGCCAGCATGCTGAAGTGGGTGGCGTAGAAGTAGGCGAGCGTGGCGGCCATGCCGCAGGCCGCGGCGAGCACGGGCAGGTCGGCGGCGCGGATCGGGATGCGCAGCGGCTCACGGGCCTTGACCGCCACGGCGAGTGTGACTAGTAGGGCACCGGTCTGCTCGGCGGCGACCGGCCACAGACCGGCGTGCCTGCCGGCCTGCGCGAGACCGGTTAGCCTGGATCACTTTCCAGGTCAGGGCATGGAAAGTGATCCACGATAATCGATTTCGCGCGGCGGGACCGCTCAGGGTGCCGACGTCGGAGACGGCAGGGCGTAAGTGACGACGCCTGCCGGGGTTGTGTGGCGGGCGAGCTGGCCGCGTAGGACCAGGACCTCGAGGTGGGCGGCGGTCTCGCCGATCGCGAGCAGCTGGTTCATTGGCTCGAGGTCGGCGAGCTTGCGCTGCCTGCGCGTCCACGGGATCGCGTTGGCCGCCTCGTAGGCGGTCACGGGGTCGCCGCTCGCCGCGTCGCGGGTCTGCTCGAGCCGCGTCTCGTGGTGGTCGAGCAGTTCGTTCACCCTGGCATGGGTGCTTTCGCAGACCGGGCCGTGTGCGGGCAACAGCCTGGAATCTGGCAGGGTCAGCATGAGCCGCAGCGAACCCAGGTAATCGCGCAGCGCCATCTGGGTGATCGCCGGCTGGAACCCGATGGACGGGGTGATGTACGGGAGCACGTGGTCGCCGGCGAACAGCAGGCCACCCGCCTCGTCATGGAAGACGACGTGCCCCTGGGTGTGACCCGGGGTGTGGATCGCGCGCAGGGTACGGGACGGGAGGTCGAGCACGGCGCCGTCCGTCAGCCAGCGGTCGGGTTCCGACCATTGCAGGGACGCCAGCGGGCTGGCCAGCTGCGAGCGCATGAACTGACGAATCTGGTCCGCGAGACCCGCCGCCCCCATCGCGTCCAGCATCTCGATGAAGCCAGGCTCGTTCCGGCCCGCCGCGACGGCGCGGATCGCTTCCATGTTGATCCGTTCGCCTTCGCCCAGGTTGATCTGCCCGCGCAGGGTGGTCCGCAGCTCGGCGGCGAGCGTGTAGTGGTCCTGGTGAATATGCGTGATAAAGAAGTTCCTGATATCGCCGAGCCCGAACCCGAGCTGGCCGAGTGCCTGCGTCAGCCGTTCTCGCGCCTGGACCAGCGCCATGCCGGCGTCGATCAGGTCCACGCCGTCGTCGCCGACGATCGCGTAGACGTTGACCGCCGTCAGCGCGTCGCCCGGCAGCGGCAGCGGAATGCGATGCAGGCCGCCACCGAGGTCTTCGACCTCTGGCTGGGCCCATGCGTACCGGTCAGCCCCGGACGCTATCGGCCGACTGGTCACATGATCCACGGGGTGGCACTCCACTTTTCCTGTTGGCGGAAGGCTTTGCCCCGTTAATTTACCTGGCGGCAGGCGGTCCTACTCGCCGACCTGCGTGCCATCCGGGTGCACCGGGCAGCACGCCGCGACCGGGCAGGTGCGGCAGCCCGGGTTCACCCGGGCTCGGAAGACCGGGCCGGCCATCCCCTCCGCGACCGCTTCTACCAGGTCCTTCGCCCAGCCAGGCTGCGGGTCGTCGGTCAGCGCGCCCTGTCGCTGGACCTTCGCCGTCGCCGTGAAGCCAGCCTTGCCGACCTGGACAAGCTCCGCGCCGCCCGGCTCGGTGACACCAAGCCGCTCGAACGCGCCAAGCAGCACGGCTAGCTGGTAGACCCCGAGCTGCGGATGCCGGCCAAGCTCTTCCTCTCGCGGGGCGGTCGCCCCCGTCTTGAGGTCGATGACGACACCTCTGCCCTGAGAGTCCCGCTCCAGCCGGTCCACCCGTCCGGTGATCTCCACCTGACCGATCGTGACCCGGAGCGCCTGTTCCGTCGCCAGCAGGTCGCGCGGGTTGGCCGCGTGCCAGTCCATGAACTTCCGCACCATGCGCTCGGCCAGTTCCCGCTGACGGGAGCTATACCACACGCTTCCGAAGTCGAGGTGGTGCCAGATCTCGTCGATGCGAGACGCCACCGCCCGTTCGGGCTCCCCTTCTGAAATGAGGACGGCGGCGGCGTGAATCACAGTGCCCAAGTGGCGCAGGACATCGGGCCTTCCGGCCCCAGCCGCCGCCTCGAGCAGCCAGCGCAGCCCGCACCTCGCGAACGATTCGACCTGCGACGGGGACAGCCGCACTCGTTCGCCGCCCGCGACCACCGGGCCATCGTCGGACAGTCGGGTCAGCGCGTACCACTCCCGCGGGTCCGCGCCGCGCACGCCGGCGTCCGCGAGCCGGGCCAGCTGGCCCGCCGCGGCCTCGCGCAGCGGCTGTGGCCTGGACGGGTCGGCGGCCACCCGGCGCAGGTCCGCCACAAGCACCGGAAGCGAGAGCCAGCGGGTCGCCGCGCCGGCGCGCTGGATCTCCGTGTCGTCACCAGCCAGTTCGGTGAGGAACCGGGACGGACGCTGGTCGGCCTCGTCGCCGCCCGCCGCGGTGACGACGAGCAGCCGCCTGGCGCGGGTCACCGCCACGTAGAACAGCCTGCGCTCCTCGGCGAGCAGCTTCGCGGCGAGCGTGGCGGCCGCGACATCCCTATTCGCGGGCGCCTGGGCACCGGGGCCCGCCGCCTCGGCGAGCTCATCGGCGCCCAGCAGCGAGCCGCGCAGCCGCAGGTCCGGCCACACTTCCTCTTGTACCCCGGCCACGACCACGACGTCCCACTCCAGGCCCTTGGCCCGGTGCGCGGTGAGCACCCGGACACAGTCCTCCCGCACCGACTGGTCGGCGAGCGTGTCACCGGCGATCTCCTGGCCGGCCAGGCTGTCAAGGAACAGGCCAGGGTTCCCTGGCGGAAGGTCGTCAGTGAACCGCGCCGCCGCGTCGAACAGCGCGAGCACGGCGTCCAGGTCCCGGTCGGCCGCCGGGTCGTGCTCGGCTTGCCGCTCCCAGCGATCGGCGAGCCCGGAGGAGTCCCAGACCGCCCACAGCACGTCCTCGGCGCTGCCGCCGCTGGCAACGGCCTGTCTCGCGGTCCGCAGCAAGGTGGCGACGCGCCGGGCCGGCGCCGCGACGCGCTCTCGCACCGTGTGCAGGGTCTCGGGAGTGGTCAGCGCCACGGTGAGCGACGTGCCCGCCAGCGCGCGACGCAGCTTGCGCAGGCCAAGGGTGTCGCTCTGACCGAACGGGCCGGTCAGCAGCTCCGCGGCGGTCTCCTCGTCGAGCACCGCCGGGTGCAGGGCGCACCGCAGCAGCGTGAGCAGCGGGCGTACACCGGGCTCGTCGGGCAATGGCAGTTCGTCGCCCGCCACCGTCACGGGGACGCCCGCGGTGGCGAGGGCGCGCCGCAGTACCGGGAACTGCCGCTGCGCGGAGCGGACGAGGACCGCCATCCGCTGCCACGGCACTCCATCGGCTAGGTGCGCGCGGCGCAGCGTGTCCGCGACCAGGGCCGCCTCCTGGGTCTGGGTGTCCGCCACCAGGATGCGGACCTCGCCGGGCGGCGCGTCGCGGAGCGGCAGCAGGCTCCGGTGCGGCGACATCAGGGCGGTGGCCGATCCGAGGGTGCCTGGGGCCGCCGGCAGGCGGCGAGCGACCCTCCGGGACGCGGCAAGCAGCACCGGGCCGCTGCGACGGCAGCTACGCAGCGCAACCACCGGGGCCGGGGAACCGTCCGGGGTGCGGAACCTGTCAGGGAAGCCGGTCAGGGCACGGACATCGGCGCCGCGAAACGCGTAGATCGACTGGTCAGGGTCGCCGACGGCGACCAGGTCGCGGCCGTCACCGGCCAGCGCGAGCAGGAGGGATTCCTGCGCCGGGTCGCTGTCCTGGTATTCGTCGACAAACACGGCATCGTAGGAGTCGCGCTCGCGCTGGCGGACCGCCTGCCTTGTGAGCAGGCCCGCAGCGATCCGGACGATCTCGGCGTAGTCGTAGGCGGGCACCGGCGCGAGGTCGAACCGGGCCGAATAACGGTCAAGGAAGCCGCCCGCCGACACCCAGTCGTCCCGATTGGCCCTCCTGCCAAGCTGACGCAAGGCCTTGCCATCCAGGCCACGCTCGGCGGCGCGCATCAGCACGTCGCGCAGTTCCTCGGCGAAACCGCGGGTGGCGAGCGCTGGACGCAGGCGCGCGGGCCAGCCCGGCGCTCCGTCCGCTCCTTCACCGCGCAGCATGCGGCGTATCTCCATGAGCTGCTCGGGGGCGGACAGCAGCCGGGGCGGCTGATCCCCCGCCAGCACGTATTCCCTCCTGACCAGGGCGTACGCGTAGCTGTGGAAGGTGAGCGCGAGCGGCTGCGAGGTGGTGCGGCGCAGCCGGGCCGTAATCCTGTCGCGCAGTTCGCCCGCGGCCTTCCTGCTGAACGTGAGGACGAGGATGCGCGCCGGATCGACGCCGCGTCGCTCGATCCGCTCCGCCACCGCCTCAACGATCGTCGTTGTCTTGCCGGTACCGGGTCCCGCCAGCACCAGGAGCGGTCCGCCCTTGTGGTCGACCACGCTCTGCTGCGCCGCGTCCAGGTGCGGCGTGTCGCCGCCCGGCGCCCCCGCGGGGCTGACCGAGGCGTGCCGGACGAGTCGGTAACCGTTCATCAGGATTGATTTCAGCACGGACCACTGACATTTCGGCGGCCGAATCAGCCGCTCCGGGCGACCCCGGTCCGCCGGGCGCTCCGGGTACGCCGGGCACGCCGGGCACGCCGGGCGCCGAAGTTAGCGACCGTGCCATCGGGCGCGGCGCATGTCGACACGGACCGGCGGCCGGGCCGAACGCAGCGGTGTGCCCTCGCTCTGGTAGTGCGACAGCGCCGCGGCGTCATGGCCGGGTGCCGGCGTCCCGTCGGCGTGGATCACGCGCCACCAGGCGACGCCGCCGCCGTAAGTGGCCAGCACCCGCCCTACCTGCCGGGGCCCGCCGCTCCCCAGGTACTCGGCGATGTCGCCGTAGGACATGACCTGTCCTGCCGGAATCGCGTCCACGACGTCAAGCACCCGGGTGGAGTACTCGTCGAGCGGACGCTCCGCCGTGCTCACCGGACCGCCCCGCCGCCGCCCGGGTACCCGTCTGAGCCTGGATCCCCGCCCCCGCCTGGATAGCCGCCGCCGGGCGGGTAGCGCGACCCGGACGGGCCTGGCGCCGCGTGCGCCCCCTTCCCTGGCCGGCCGAGCACAGCGAGCCAGAGTCCGCCCGCCGCCGCCAGCGCGAGCGACATGATCGCGAGAATCACGAACATGACAAGCTGGCTGATGCCGCGCGGCGACACTGGCGCGGCCGGCGCGGCTGCCGGGCCGCCGCCGAACTTCGCCGAAGCCGCCACCTGCGACCCGGCCGCGTGTGCCTTCTCGAGCTGGCCGGCCTCGTCCAGCGCGGCCATCGCGTTGACGATGCCGAAGCCGGTGCGCGCGTTGTAACCGGCCGGCGAGTTCTTCGCGGTGCTCGTCAGTGCCTTGATCACCAGGGCCGGCGAGATACCGCGATACGTCGACTCGATCAGCGCCGCGACGCCGGCGACGAGCGCGCACGCCGGGCTGGTGCCATCGACCGTCCAGTACTGCCCGTCCCTGCCCTGAGCCGGGACGCGCACGCCTGGCGCGGCGACCTGCACCGAGAGGTTATTGCTCGAGAAGCTAGCGGCGCCGTTGCCGTCAAGCGCCGCCACGCTGAGCACCCCGGGGTAATCCGCCGGGAACGACACCGGCGCGTAACCATGGTCGTGGCTCTCGTCGTCTTGACCGGAGTTGCCCGACGACGCGACGAGCACGGCGCCGCGGGAGTAGGCGTACTGCACCGCCTGGCGCACCCAGGAGCTTGGCGACGAGTAGCCGATCGACATGCTGATCACCCGCGCGCCCTTGTCGACCGCGTCGATGATGCCCGTGGCCAGCGACTTCTGGATGGTCGTCTCGTTCTCGGCTTCGTACTTGTGGTAGCCAGGGTCGTTATTGTCAGGTATCACGCGGATCGAGTAGATCTTCGCCTCGGGCGCCACCCCGATGATTCCGTCGCCATCGCCGTGACCGTGTCCGGCGATGATCGAGGCCATCCAGGTCCCGTGCTCGCCCCAGCGCAGGCTGCTCGGCTTGGTGGTCAGCCCGGTGAGGTCTTGCCCCTGGCTGACCACCCCGGTGAGGTCGCTGACGTTCCCGTCCACGCCGCTGTCGATCACGGCGACGATCACGCCCTCGCCCCGGCTGGTCCTCCATGCGCTGGGCACGTTGAGCTCGCTAAGCACCTGCATGTTGCTGTTCTGGACGGAATCGGCGGGCGCGGCGCCCGCGCTCACCGACAGCGGACCGGCGGCCGCGAACACGAAGGTGACCGCCGCCCCCGTCGCGAGCGTCACCTGGCGATGGCGAGCGGCTAGCATCCTTCTGTCCCCGGGCAGTGCGGCTGCGGCAGCGACGGGGCCAGCGCGGATTCGACTGCTCCGGTCACGCCCGCGCCCAGGCTGTACATCTCGTCGTACGCGTACGCGTCGGACGAGACCGGCAAGAACGGCCGGGCGCCGACGTACCCGATCGCGTAGAAGATCACGTACGTGGCCGCGCGCTGCTGCACAGAAAGCTGCCGCCGCCCGTTGCTGAACGCCCCCGCCGGCGTGTTCTTGAACTCGACCGTCCGCACTCCTACGGGCGCGCCGCCCGCACCGGTCAGCGTGGACGGCCCTAGCTGCAGGCTCGCGGCGACCGCCTGAGCCGTCCCGGGAAACGCCGCGACGCCGACGGTGACCACGAAGCTATCCGTCCGGTCTACGTAGGTCGCCCGCAGCATCGCCTGGCACCCGTTGCGGGTCAGCACCGCGGCGACCGCGGGGTCGGTGGCGGCCCGGCACGAGGCCTGCCTGGCGATGCCGACCCGGCTCGCGCTCAGCGACAGCCCGTCACCACTGATCATCGCTGGCGGCTGGTACTGGACAACGGCGGGGAAGATCGCCCCTGCGGGCAGCACGCGCCAGAGCCGGGCTGCCTCCCAGTCCAGGATCTGCTGCTGCTGGTGAACGGTGAAATGCCGCGGCAGCATCTGCATGGCAACTCCCGTGAGCGACACGGCTAGCCCGGCGATACCGAGGACGAGCACGGTGGCAGCGGTCGCGCGCCCCGTACGGGCCCTGCGACGCCGCCGCCGACTACCCGTCCCCGGCTGAGCGCCGTATGCCGCTTCGCCGTAGTCGATTGCCACATGCAAATGTTAGGGCTTGCGTCGACCATGATGCCCGTTGCGAATCCTATTAGTTATTACCCGAAGCTATCGGTAACGGCCGGCTTTTCCGGTCGGCGCGCCAGCACCATGACCGCATCGGCATCTGGATCACCTGGTCGCTATCGGCTCGCTCGAGCAGTGCGGCACGGCACCGGTCGAGTCCGGCGGCCTGGTCCGCGGCGGACGCGGTGATGAACGCGCTGTTCGTGGCCAGCCAGGAGACCGTGTCATCGACTGTGACCGACCGTGTGAACCAGAACGAGGCGGCCTCGACGTTCGTGAACTCAGCCCCGGCCGGCAGCGTCACGGAGTGCTGGCTGTCCAGCTTTGCCCGCGCCTCCGCCACGGTGCGCGGCGCGTCGGCGTCCACGTCCGGGCCGCTGACGCCGGGAAGTCGCAGCAAGTCGAGTTCGGCCACCCAGTCATCGGCACGGTCCCGGCTGGTCCAGATGACCCCGAGCCGACCGCCCGACCTGAGCACGCGCGCGATCTCAGGAACCGCCCGCGCCGGGTCTAGCCAGTGCCAGGCCGTCGACACGAACACCGCGGCCGCGCAGCCGTCCGGCAGCGGGATGGCCTCACCCCGGCCCTCGACCACGCGCACCCCCGGCGACCGGTGCGCCAGCACCTCCCGCATCCGCCGATCGGGCTCGACGGCGATCACCTCCGCCGCCCGTCCGCATAGCGCACGGGTGAACAGCCCGGTCCCCGCGCCGAGGTCGACCGCGACCTGGCACCCGGGCGGCACCAGCCAGTCAAGCGCGGCGGCTGGCGGCTGTGGACGGACCCGATCGTAACTGTCCGCTACATTCCCGAATGAAGTTGCTTGCTCATCGTTAAGTGTCACAAATCATTATTCTGAACGAACCGTGCCGCCTGCCCGAGACCACCTCCCGCCACCCGAGGCCGAAGGGCCCGCCTGTACTGTCAACCATGGACGTCTGCCCGAATGCGGGAACACATAGCGAAGGAGCCGTCGCGATGAAGCTGACTAAGTACGAGCACGCGTGCGTCGTCTTCGAAGATGAAGGCGCCTCGTTCGTCATCGACCCCGGCTCGTTCTCCCCGGACGCCGCCACGATCATCGCTGGCGCCGAGGCGATCCTGCTCACGCACGAGCACTTTGACCACGTTAACGAGGCGGCGATCAACGCCGCGCTCGCGGAGCGGCCGGACCTGCGGGTGTACGGGCCCGCCGCGACGTCCGGCATGTTCAGCTCACACCCCGGCCAGTTCACCGCGGTCGCGGCCGGCGACCTGCTGGAGATCGGCGGATTCGGCATCACGGTGCACGGGCACACGCACGCGGTCATCCATCCCGACATCCCCCCGGTCGCGAACGTCGGCTACCTGATCGACGGCACCGTGTACCACCCTGGCGACGCGTACTTCGTCCCCGACGCGAGCATAGAAACCCTGCTGCTGCCGACGAGCGGCCCGTGGATGAAGCTCGGTGAGGCGGCCGATTACGTCCGCGCCGTACAGCCGGAGCGAGTGATGCAGATCCACGAGATGCTGCTCAGCGACATCGGCGTGAACGTCAGCGCCAGTCTCCTTGGCGAGAATGGCCTTACCGGGATACCGCTCACCGTCGTCCAGGTCGGGGAATCACTCACCGTCTGACGCCGCGACCTGTCGCCCGAGCGGCGTGCCAGTGCGCGCGCTCCTGACGACTTCGCTTATCGCGCCGATGACCAGTTCCCGATCCCCCGTGTTCAGGTAGTGCTCGGGGCTGCCAGAAATGATGTGGCGGCTGTTCGTGGACAACTGCGCCAGATCCCGCTGCAAGTCGCGCCATGCTAGCCACAACCCGGCGGCGTCCGCGTCATTCTCGGGTCCCCGGGTGAGGACGATCAGCGGCCGGCCGCCGAGCGCGCCGCGGGTCAGCGCCCGATCGGCGGTGTGCAGCCGGGTGAGCATCCGGTACTCCCTGATGATCGAGCGCCGGTCGGCACCTCCGCGCCACCGCCTCGTGCGCAGGATTAACTGTGGGACCATAAATGCCAGGCCTGCCCGTTTAAGCACTGAGTAGCGCTCCCGCAGGACCGGCCGCTGAGCCTCGTGAGTGGAATCGACCAGCACCATTCCCGCCACTCGCTCCATGTGCCGCGCGGCATAGCTGCGCACGTACACGCCGCCCAGTGAATGGCCGACAAGCACGACCGGCCCGCGGATCCCCAGCGTTTCGAGGACCGCGTCCAGGTCCGCCGCCACGTCGCCGGGCATCCGCCGGTCCCTGGCCCGGCTGCTCGCGCCGTACGGCACCCGGTCGTACGTGACGACGGTGGTATCCGAGGCCAGCGCCTCCGCTATCGTCCGCCAGTCCCGCGCACTGCCGCCGAACGCAGGCTCGATGACCACCGCGGGCAGCCCCGCGCCGAACACCGTCGCCCCGATCCGATGCCGCCCCGTCTCGACCGTTGTCGTGACACCGTCCATGTTCACCCCGACCCAGGCTCGTCAGAGCCGCGCAATTCCATTGCCCCGCATTACACGTTAACTGAACCGGTTTGCGGCGACTAGACGGAAGTTGGATGAATGTCCGGCTAATTACAATGCACGTGAATTTGCATATTTATATGCAAGTGCAAATGCACATCGCTATATGTTTCGAGAATTGACGTCTATCTATTCGTTCAGGCCGCACGCGGCGAAGTAAATGACCGCGGGTCCGGACGCGGTGACCAAGCCGTCCGCGGCGGACACGAAGCACGACTCGCCACGGCCAGCCTTGAGCGCGGTCTGCGCGGCGCGTAGCGTCATCGTGCCCTCGGTGCAGAGCACAAGCCGGGCGCCGTCGCCGGGCAGCGCGATCTCGCCCGGCCCTAGTTCGGCGCGGAACAGCCGGAACTCCGGTGCCGGGGAGTCGTAGACGGCCACCCCGTCACCCAGCGCCCGCGGCACGATGACGGGCACGTCGACCGCGGGGTCGGTCAGCTTCAGCAGCTCAGGCACGTCGATGTGCTTGCCGGTGAGTCCCGCGCGCACGACGTTGTCCGAGTTGGCGAGCAGCTCGATCCCGGTGCCGTGCAGGTAGGCGTGCAATCCCCCGGCCGGCATGAACACTGCCTGGCCCGGCCGCAGCACCCGGTGCCGCAACAGCAGTGCGGCGACCACGCCGAGGTCGCCCGGGTGCTCCGCGGCGACCCGCACGGTCGCGGCGCATGCGGCGGCGTACGGCCCGTCCTGCGCGGCCAGCCGACCGCAGGCCGCGGTCACCGCGGCGACAAGCGCGGCACTGGTCGCCGCGGGCCACGTCAGGATGGCGCCCAGCGCCTCGGTCAGCGCGGCGGGGGCCGCCCCGCCGGCCGCTGCCAGGCCGTGCGCCACCGGCTCGAGCTCGGGGACCTCGAGCGCGCGCAGCAGCGCGGCGGCGTCCGCCGCTGGCCGCATGCCCGCGAGCACCTCGAACGGGGTCAGCGCGGAGAGAATCTCTGGCTTCGGCCAGTCATCGACGTAGTTGCGAGCCTTGTCGCCGGGCGCGAGCCCGCGCTCGTTCTCCGCGCGGTACCCCGCTTCGGCCTGCTCTCGCGAGGGGTGCACCTGGATGGACAGCGCCTGCTCGGCGGCGAGCACCTTGAGCAGGAACGGCAGCCGACCGCCGAACCGCTCCGCGCATGGCGCGCCAAGCTCGCCGACCGGGTCCGCGGCGATCACGGCGTCCAGCGTCGTGTGGCCGCCGCCTCGCTCGACACCTGAGGGCGCGGAAGGGTGCGCGCCCATCCACAGCTCCGCCTCCGGCTGCGCGGTCGGCGCCGGGCGGCCCTGGAGTTCGGCGATCACGGTGTGTGACCCCCACGCGTAGGGCTGCACTCTCGGCTCAAGAAGATCCACGCGCGCATGCTAGTGCACCCACACGCTTGCACCCACACGTTGCCGCGGCCCCGTCGCTGCGGGTTGGGTGCCTGCGAACGCGCCGTACCACCGAGGCGTCAGGGACTGTACGCTGCGGCGGATGTGCGCGGTGGTGTGCCTGTGCCTGGTGCTCCGATTCGGGAATGCGTTGCGTGCGCGTCGAAGGGTGGACGGACACTACGAGAAAGCCGCGCTCGATTCCGCGCTCGACAGCGCGCTGTCGGCGTGCTCTCAATCGGCGGCGCTCGTGTCGGCCGGGTGCTCGACTAGCGCGACGACACGGCTGGCCATGAACCGCGCGGTCCGCACGGCCGTGCCCGTCCTGGTGACTTCGCTGACCTCGACGATGCCCCGGCCGGTGCTCACCTCAACCCGGCGCCCGGCTCGCGTCGCCGCGACCTCATAGGTCCGGGTCCCGTCGCCGGTATCGACGACGATCTCCACCCGGTCACCCTTCACGTTCTGGGACTTACCACGCTCGCGCCACAAGAAACGCAAACGGCTACCCAGATGGATGGCCCGTTCATCTGGCAATAGCAAGCTGTACGGGCCATCCATCCAGGTCGCGGTGGGGCGGTGGGGTGGCGGTGAGGGGCGCTGGGGTGGCGGTGGCGCTGGGGTGGCGGTGGTGCGGCTTAGTATGACGGGAGGCTGGGATCTACCTGATTGACCCAGGCGAGCACGCCGCCGCCGACGTGTACCGCGTCGGAGAAGCCCGCGTTCTTCACGATCGCCAGGCACTCGGCGCTGCGCGCGCCGCTTTTGCAGTGCAGGACGACGCGCTTGTCCTGG
>Ga0210390_10000065_pt1 | contig 107101 bp, 106 predicted proteins | sample IncBWH11OmetaG_FD_161050 | JGI IMG/M metagenome (GOLD analysis project Ga0210390, IMG submission 161050) | Forest soil microbial communities from Barre Woods Harvard Forest LTER site, Petersham, Massachusetts, United States - Inc-BW-H-11-O ...
ATAGGGGACGGGAAGTCCCCCCATACGGGGGGTCACCGGGGGGTCGGCCCCCGGGGGGGAAAATCTGTTGCACGCGCCCGATATCGTCCAGCCTTGTGAGGTCACGCACCGAATGACGAGTGTTGAGGAGGCGAACTCCGCCAAGATCAGCGGCCCCCGGGGGTTGCTGCTGCCCTATGCGGAGATCTTCCGGATCCCTCGTGCGTGGCGATTCTCGGTCGCCGGGGTCATCGGGCGGATGCCGATGTCCATGTACGGCCTCGGGACCGTGCTGCTCATCTCGGCGGGGACCGGCAAGTACGGCGTGGCGGGGAGCGTGTCCGCGGCCGGCTCGATCGGCTGGGCCATCTGCGCGCCGCAGATCGCCCGGCGCGTGGACACCCGCGGTCAGCACCTGGTGCTGTTGCCGCTCGTCGCCGTCTTCGTCGCGAGCGTGACCGGGCTGATCATCGCGGTGCAGCTGCGCGCGCCCGACTGGGCGCTGTTCCTGCCCGGGATCGTCGGCGGCGCCACCATGCCGCCGCTCGGCCCGATGGTGCGCATGCGATGGAGCGCGCTGCTCGGCGACTCGCCGCGGCTGCACACCGCGTTCTCCCTGGAATCGGTGGCCGACGAGGTGTGCTTCATACTTGGGCCGGCCGCGGTGACGATCCTCGCCACCCAGCTGCACCCGGCCGCGGGTGTGGCGACCGCCGCGCTGCTGTGCGGGGCGGGAACGCTGTGGTTCGCCGCCCAGCGGTCAACAGAGCCGCCTGTGCGCGCCGCTGCGAAGGCATCTTCTCCGCGGCGATCGCGGCTTTCTCTTTCTCGCGAGGGTTCTCTCCTGCCCGCGCGGAGCCTGGTCGTGCTGATCCCCGTCTACCTGTTCCTCGGTGCGATGTTCGTCTCGATCGACCTGTCCACGGTCGCCTTCGCCGCGCACGCGGGGCACAAGCCGCTGGCCGGGTTCATCCTCGGCACGTACGCGCTCGGCAGCGCGACAGGCGGGCTGTGGTACGGGGCGCGGACCTGGAAGGCGCCGGCGAGCCGGCGGCTGGCGCTGACGCTCGCGCTGACCGTGGCCGGGGTGTGCACGTTCTGGACGATGCCGAACCTGCTCGCGCTGACCGGCGTGATCTACCTGTGCGGCCTGACCATCGCCCCGACGCTGATCGCCGGGTTCAGCCTGATGGAGTCGCAGGCACTGCCGGGGCGGACCACGGAAGCCATGTCGTGGCTGTCCACAGGGATCTCCGTCGGCGTCGCCTGCGGGGCGACGACCGTGGGGTTCATCGTGGACGCGTTCGGCGCGCGGGACGGGTATGTGTTCGCGGCGGCGTGCGGGCTGACCGCCGTTGGAGTCTGCCTGGCCGGCCTGCGCCGCCTGACCGCTCCCGCGCCAGCTCCCGCTCCCGCTCCCGCGTAACTTAACCGAACTCGCGGGCGTATTCGTCGGCCAGCGTGAGCACCTCGTCCACGTACCAGCTGGCGTGGTTGTAGTCGAAGATCGCCTGCGATAGCGCCTGACCGCCTTGTGCCGCGCCGTCAGCGCACAGCAGCCTCGCGGCGGAGGGGACGGCGTCGAAGGGACTCATGATGTTCGGCGAGCCGGTGTCGCCGAAGCCGTCGATCCCCCAGGCCTGCCACGTGGACGGCAGGAACTGCATGGGACCGAGCGCACCCGCGGTCGAGGGGCCCTCGTTCGCGCCGTCACCGCTCTCGATCTGCCCGATCGCCGCTAGCACGGTCCAGGACAGCCCCGGGCAGTACTGCGCGGCGGACTCCTGGAACAGCGCCAGGTAGCTGGCCGGCTTGCCCTTCGGCGGGTTCTTGTCCACGGGCAGGCTGGTGCTGACCGTGACTGGGACCAGCCGGACCACCTGGCTGCCCGCGCCAAGCGCCTTGCTGACCTGGGCGACCAGCGTGGTCATGTCGGCCGCGGGCGCGTTGATGAGCACCGCGACGTTCCGCACCAGGCCGAGCTGGCGGGCGCGCGTCTGGTTCACGATCGCGCCCACGCCGGAGATCCCGAGCAGGGCCCCCGTGCCGAATGTGACGCGCGTCCTCACGCGGGCCGTCACCGGGTACTGGCGGCCGCTGACCAGCCGCATCGCTTGCGCGCCTGTGGCGGTGGTGATCAGGTCCCCCGCCGCGAAATCCGACCAGACCCGCTGGCTGACCGCCGTCTTAGGCGGCGTCCACGGGCGCAGCGCGCCGGCAGGCGCGCCGAGCACGGTGAGTTGCGTGCCGTTCACGGTGATCCGCGCGCCCGAGATCGCGAGCACCGTCCTGACCTGGCTCAGCTTCCTCAGCTTGGCCACGTCCGCCTGGGTCACGCCGCCCGGCACGGCGGCGATGACGTCCGGGACCACCAGGCGCGGTACGGACGCCCCGGCGGCGGACGGCTGCTGGGACGAGGTGTCGGTCGCGCTCTGGTTGGCGGCGCTCGACACGCTGGACGCGGAGCCGGGAACGGGCAGGCTCAGCGTCGACGGCACGCTGCCCGCGAGGCTGGCGGCGTTCCCCGGGTCCGCGGTGCCCGTGCTGCCGGTGCTGCCCGCGGCGGCGTGAGCCGCGGTGTGGGTGGCCGCGGCGCCGATGTTCCCCCGGTCCGGGCCGCTGCTGAGCGCGGCCACGCAACTGGCCGCGATCACGCTGACCGCCACCAGCCCGCCACCGATGACGACTGGTGAGGGCCTGCGGCGGAACGTCAGCTGCCTCACAGTTCCCTAACTTTATAGGGAATCACGCCGATCAAACAGCGTGCCCTCGTGGGCTGTTCGTGCCTGACGCGGCACCGCTTCCGCCGGTATGCGCGGCAATACGCGCGGCGAAGGCTACTCTCTGACTATGACGCAGGAGGCAGACCGGAGTCCCGCCGGCACCGCGGCCGCGGGCCGCGCGACTGTACGGCAGCCGACGGTGACGAACGGTGTCGGCCAGGCCCGCGGCGCCGCCCAGCCACACGCGGCTGGCCAACGGCGCGCGGCATCCCGCCCCGCCCGCAAACCGCAGGGCCGGCCGTCGCTCGGCGGGGGCGAGCCCGCACGCGACCGCGAGCTGCGCGCCCAAGGCCGCGAGACGGTGCGCAAGCTGCTCGAGGCGGGCGTGATCGAATTCGAGGACCGCGGGTTCAACGGTGTCCGCGTCGACGACGTGGTGCGCCGCGCGGGCATCTCGCACGGCACGTTCTACCTGTACTTCTCCAACAAGGAAGACCTGTTCAAGGCCCTGCTGCGGGACGCGCTGCACGATATGGAGACCGTCGCAGGGGACTTCCCCGTCGTCACGAGCGACTCCACCGGCCTGACCGTACTCCGGCAGTGGGTACGCAAGTTCTCCGCGGCCTACGCCACGCACTCGACCGTGCTGCGCACGCTCAGCTCGGCGAACGCCCCCGGGGAGATGTACGCCGACGGGCTGAAGCTGTTCTTTAACATCACCGAGGCGATGACCACGGGCATGACGGCGGCCGCCCAGGCGTCCGGACGCCACCAGGAACACGCCGAGCTCACCGCGTTCGCCTGCCTGATGATGCTGGAGCGGGTGAACTTCGTGGTCACCACCGAAGTCCAGCTGCCGGTCGATGAGATGTCTGACCGGATAGCCGACATCATGTTCGCCGCCTTCGGCCTGACGGTGACCTGAACCGGGCCAGGGTTTCAGGAGCTGGGTTCAGGAGCCCGGGCTGGGGTAAAAACACTCTTCGTGCGTTTTCTCCATGGCAGTGAGCCTGCTACCGACCTGACGTATAGCGACGTGTTCATGGTGCCGGGGCGATCCGCGGTCGGGTCGCGGCTGGACGTCGACTTGACGACGCGGGACGGTAGCGGGGCGACCATACCGGTGATCGCGGCCAACATGACGGCCGTGTCCGGGCGGCGGATGGCCGAGACGATCGCGCGGCGCGGCGGCGTCGCGATCCTGCCGCAGGACATCCCCGCCGACGTGGTGGCCGACGTGGTGGCCTGGGTCAAGACCCGCGACCTCGTGGTGGACACGGCGATCACGCTGTCCCCGGCGGACACCGTCGGTGAGGCGCTCGCGCTGCTGTCCAAGCGGTCGCACGGGGCGGTCGTCGTTATCGACGCCGCGGGAGCGCCCGTCGGCGTGGTCACCGAGGCGGACTGCGCCGGCGCGGACCGGTTCGCGCAGCTGCGCACCGTCATGTCCGCCGACCCCGTGACGCTGCCCGCGGGGACGCCCCCGGCCCGCGCCTTCGAGCTGCTGCACGAAGGACGGCACCGGCTGGCCCCGGTAGTGGCGCCCACCGGGGAATGCGTGGGGATCTTGACCAGGACGGGCGCGCTGCGCGCGACGCTGTACACCCCGGCGGTGGACGCGTCAGGGCGGCTGCGCGTCGGCGCGGCCGTCGGCGTCAACGGGGATGTGGGCGCCAAGGCGAAGCTGCTGCTCGACGCCGGCATCGACGTGCTCGTCGTGGACACCGCGCACGGGCACCAGGAGAAGATGATCGCCGCGCTGCAGGCCGTGCGCGGCGTGTCACCCTCGGTACCCGTGGTGGCGGGGAACGTCGTGACCGCGCCGGGCGTCGTCGACCTCATCGAGGCCGGCGCGGACATCGTCAAGGTGGGCGTGGGGCCGGGGGCGATGTGCACGACCCGGATGATGACCGGGGTGGGGCGGCCGCAGTTCTCCGCGGTGCTCGAATGCGCCGAGGCGGCGGCGGCGGCCGGCAAGTTCGTCTGGGCCGACGGCGGGGTGCGGCATCCGCGTGACGTCGCGCTCGCGCTGGCGGCCGGCGCGTCGTCGGTGATGATCGGGTCCTGGTTCGCCGGGACCTACGAGTCGCCTGGCGACACGTTCCGTGATCCCAACGGGCGGCTGTACAAGGAGAGCTTCGGGATGGCTTCGGCGCGTGCGGTGCGGCTGCGTTCGGCGGCGGACTCGGTGTACGAGCGGGCGCGCAAGGAGCTGTTCGAAGAGGGCATCTCCTCGGCCCGGATGTACCTGGACCCGCTGCGGCCCGGCGTCGAGGACCTGCTCGACATGATCGTCGCCGGGGTCCGCAGCGCGTGCACGTACGCGGGGGCCGAAGATCTGCGGTCGTTCGCCTCGCGCGCGGTGGTGGGGGTGCAGAGCGCCTCGGGTTACACCGAGGGCATGCCGGTGCCGACTAGCTGGTAGCGCTCGTGTCCGCGGGCTGAGCGGTCTCGCGGGGGTCGGCTAGCTCGTCCTGCGCGGGCTCCAGCGGTTCCGGCGGCTCGGTCGAGCGCGGCGCCTGCGGCGCCTGGGGCTGTGTCGCCTGGAGCTGCGGCGCCTGGAGCTGCGGCGCCTGGGGCTGCGGCGCAGCCGCGCCGCCGGCCGTCACCGCGTCGATCACCCACCCGACGATGCGGTCGACGAGCTTGTCGTCGGTCGCCCGCTCCGCGTGCCCGAAGCCGGGCAGCAGCCACAGCTCCTTCGGCTCACGGGCGCTCTCGAAGAGCTCGCGGGCGTGTTCGGGGGGAAAGTAGAGGTCGTTGTCGCCGTGGACGATCAGCACCGGGACCGGCGAGATCCGCGCCGCGGCATCGGCTGGCGGCAGCGGTACGGGGTCCCAGCCGCTCGGCGCGATCCTCGTCTTCAGGAAGTGCCTGGTGAACAGGCGGCCGATCCGGTTTTCTATGGCGAAGTGCACCCGGCGCATCGGCTCGGTGCCGCGGTAGTACCAGTGGCCCGGCCCGCTCACCGAGACCACCGCGTCGGCCCCTCCGTGCAGCCCGGCCTGGCGCAGCACGACCGAGCCGCCCATGGAGAACCCCACCGTCGCGATCCGCTGGTAGCCGAGCTCGCGGGCATAGTGCACGGCCACGTCTAGGTCGTTGATCTCCTTGTCGCCGACCGTGGATAGCCCGCCCGACCGGCCATGCCCGCGGAAATCGAATGTGACGACGCCGGCCCCCAGGTTGAACCGCTGTGCGATGTGCCACACCATCGGCGTCTGCCACGACTGGGTGAACCCGTGCGCCATGACGATCGCGAGGTCCCGCCGTCCCGGCAGGTGCACGGTGTCGATAGGGACACCGTCCTGCGTGACCAGTGTTGCAGTCGTGACGACGGGTTTCACGGCGCTCCATTCGGTGGGGGTTTGCGGCTCGCCGGGTCTCGGCACACCGCATTTCGGCACACCGGATTCCGGCACACCGCATATGTCTAACCACCCGCGCGCCCCGGACATGCCGCCGCATGCCAAAGGGCCGCGCGCCTGGGCACCTAGACGGTACCCGGACGCGCGGCCCTCGTACGCTACGGCCGCAACGTAGCGCAGGCTTGCCTGGCCTTCAGCCGGCTCCTTCAGCCGGCTGTCAGCCGGCCGTTAGCCGACCGTAAATCGGCCCGCACGGGCTCCTCTGTCGACGGTGAGGCCTCGGCCGCCGCGGACATGGACAGCGCCGACAGGCCCTCCTCGACCGGGTACGCCTCCTCGCCGTGGACCGCGATGTCGCCGATCTCCAGCTGCTCGTCCGTCAGCCGCAGCTTCATCCGCAGCACGTACTTGATGAAGTAGAGGATGACCGCGGTGACGAACGAGTCCCAGACGATGATCGTGAGCGCCGCCAGGAACTGCACAAGCAGCTGGTGCGGGTGATTTCCGAAGAAGACGCTCGCACCGGCGACCGAACCGGTCTTGCCGACGCCGATGTACTCGATCATGTGCGGGTCGGCGAGCAGGCCGACCATCAGGCCACCGCACAGGCCCGCGAAGCCGTGCGTGTACACCACGCCGAGGGCGTCGTCGACCTTGTTGAACGGCCAGACGTACTTCGGCAGCGTGTACCAGGCGACCCAGACGATCGTGCAGGGGATGATGCCGATAAGGATCGCCCCGAAGCCGTTCACGTAGCCCGCGGCCGGAGTGATGCCGACCAGGCCGCAGATCATGCCGTTGACGCCGCCGAGGAACGTCGGCTTCTTCTCCTTGGAGAAGAACATGTCGAGGAAGATCCAGACCATCATGGCCACGGCCGTCGCGAGGTTGGTGTTGACCACGGCCGCCGCCGCGTCCGCGCCCGCGAAGTACGGGTCACCGCCGTTGAAGCCGTTCCAGCCGAGCCACAGGATGCCAGCGCCGACCGCCACGAAGAGCAGGTTGTTCGGCACCGCTTTCTCCCGGTCCCGCTTCAGCCGCGGCCCGACTATCGCCGCCGCGGTGAATCCGGAGACGCCGGCCGCCAGGTGGATGACGTAACCGCCGGAGAAGTCCAGCGCGCCCTTGCCCGCCCAGTAGCCACCGCCCCAGAGCAGGAAGGCGTTGACCGCATAGGCGAACGTGATCCACAGCGGAACGAAGATCAGCCACACCTTGAAGCTAATCCGGCCGATAACGCTGCCGATGAACAGAATCGGGGTGATCGCCGCGAACACGAACTGGAAGTACGCGACCGACGATTGGGGCAGCTTGAAGCTCGGCATCAAGCCGTTCAGCAGCGGGATGTTCGCCTGGCCCTGCAGGGCGCTTGCGCCCAGGATCGTCCGTGGGTCGCCCACGAACGTGCTGATCAGCGGCGTACCAAAGCCCATCTTGTAGGCCCAGAGGACCCACGTGATGAGCGTCAGGCAGAAGGTGCAGAAGACCATCATCATGGTGTTCATGGCCCATTTCTTCTGCACCAGGCCGCCGTACAGCACTGCCAGCGCTGGGATGGACATCAGCCCGACCAGCGTTGCCGCTGTCATCTGCCAGGCGTTATCTCCCGATCCCAGCCAGGAAGCGTAAGGAATCACTGTTTTACTCCTTCAGGAGCTACCTGTTTGAAGGGCCTCTCGGGATCCAGGGTCGCCCCCCGGGCTTACTGGCCCGCCCCGGCCGCTCCGCGTACATGGATGCAACGGTTAATGTTTCCCATGCGCGGGTTTCGGCTGGATTTCCCGTTTGTTACGCCGCCGGTAACGCACCAGGTGTAATACGCCCCGATGTTTCGTGAATATGTCCTGATCTCGTGACAGGTGACCTGGCCCCATGCCGCTCGCCCAGCCGCTACCCGGGCGTCACATTGCTGTAACGTTGCCGCGATTCACCCTTGAGGTCGCTGACCCGCGGACGTACGGTTGGAGCCACGCGAGGTCGGTAAGCGCTTTCCGCTACGATTAAGGCTCGGGTCGACGGTCCGGGTAAGCGCTTACCACTAGACAGGGAGGCGTGTACCGTGTCGGTGCTGGCAGATGGCGGGCGGGTCTACGGCCAGGCTGCGGCGAGTGCGGCAAGCGCTGCGGACGGGGTCTATCAGCCCGACGAGCCGAACGAGCGCGGCGAAGGCACAGTTAACGGTCCCGCCCCGCCAACGATCTATGACGTCGCACGGGCGGCCGGAGTCTCGATCGCCTCGGTGTCCCGCGTGCTGAACGGCCGGCGCAATCCCCGTCCCGAGACAAAGGAGCGGGTGCAGCGGGCGGTCGCCGAGCTCGGCTTCGTCCCCGACAGCGCGGCGCGCGCGCTGAGCGTCCGGCTGAAGGAGGTCGTCGGCATCGTCAACAGGCGGCCGCTCACCGCGGGCCCGCTGGTGCCCACGCCGTGGCTGCCGTCCGGCGCCTGCGACACGGCGGGGCTGATCGGGTACGACGCGTTCGCTGACGAGACCGAGAGCCTGCAGTTCAGCGACCTGGTCAACCGGGGCATCGAGCGGGCGGCGCAGCGGCGCGGCTTCGACCTGCTGGTGCGGACGGTCGACCTGACCGACCACGACGCCGGCCGCCGCGTGCTCGCGCTCGCCCGCAAGAGCGACGGGCTGATCCTGCACGACCGGGTGCTCGAGCCGGACCAGCTCGACCAGCTAGCCCGCCAGGTCCCGATCATCACGCTGGCCGGGGTCGGCGCGACGCCCACGACGACCACGGCGAACGTGGGCAGCGACAACGCGTCCGGGATGCGGGCGCTGGCCCGGCACCTGCTGTATGACCACGGCTACACCACGCTCGGCTACCTGGGCGGCTACGGCGACAGCCCGGATAGCCAGGCGCGGTTCGAGACGCTCGCCGCGGAGGCCAGGGCAGCGGGTGCGGTGCTGTTCTCCGGGCCGCAGTGGCAGGGGAACTACTACGCCGCCGGGGCGGCCATGGTCACCGAGCGGCTGCTCGCATCGGCCGTCCCGCTGCCCCGGGTCATCGTGTGCGCGAACGACCAGAGCGCGCTCGGCGCCATGTACGTGCTGCGCCGCAGCGGCCTGGACGTGCCCGGACAGGTGGCCGTCACCGGCTTCGACGACATTCCGATGGCCAGGCACCTGCACCCGCAACTGACCACCGTCAGGCAGCCGATCGGCGAGCTCGGCGAGACCGCGTTCGAGATGCTGTACTCGGTGATCAGCCGCGAGCGGCCCAGCTCACGCGACATCGCGCTGCCCACCCGGCTGGTCTGCAGGGAAAGCTGCGGCTGCCAGCCGGGCGCGACGATCGCGGGCGTCACGGAATTGTCGTCCGTACGACACCTGAGGTCCTAGCGTCGTAAGCCCCCTGCCGTCACACTGGCGGTGTGATCAGAAGGCGTGGCGTACTGAAGGGGCTGGCCGCGGTCGCCGCCGTCCCGGCCATCGGTGGTTCTCCGTCGATGGCGCTGGCGGACACCGCCAGCATCGGGGCCGCACTGCGCGAACCGGGATCGCTCCCCTACCCGAACCGCAAAGCGGGGACCAACACGATCCCGCAGATCGAGCACATCGTCGTGCTCATGATGGAAAACCACTCCTACGACAACAAGCTCGGCATGCTCGGCCGGACAGGCGCCGACGGGTTCAAACTCGGCGCGAACGGCAAGCCCACCGCCACGAATCCAGCAGGCGGCGGGAAAACGCAGCACGCGTTCCGGATGCCGACCACCTGTCAGCAAAGCGGGCACCCCTCTCAGACCTGGGACGCCAGCCACAGCTCCTACGACAACGGCAGGAACGACGGCTTCGTCTCCGCGTCAGGCGCGGTCGCCATGGGCTACTGGCAGAAGGCGGACCAGCCGTTCTACTACTCGCTCGCGTCGGTGTTCCCCATCGCCGACCGCTACTTCTGCTCGGTCCTCGGCCAGACCTACCCCAACAGGCGTTACCTGATGGCCGCCACCTCGCTCGGCATGGTCAACGACGACCAGGTGTGGCTGCTCGCCAACTATCCGAAGAACGGCACCATCTTCGACCAGCTGAACGCGCACGGTATCAGCTGGAAGGACTACTGGTCGTCGACTCCGATCACCAGCACGCTGCTGTGGCCGTACCTGTTCGTCAAGGACCCGGACAACCTGACGCGGCTCGCCCCCATCGACGACTTCTTCAAGGACGCCGCCTCCGGCCACCTGCCGGGCTTTTCCCTCGTGGAACCGGACTACGGCAGCACCTCGGAGGAGAACCCGCAGAACATCGCCGAAGGCGAGGCGTTCGCCGCCAAGGTCATCGACGCCGTCATGAGCGGGCCCAAGTGGGGCAGCACGCTGCTCGTCTGGACCTACGACGAGCACGGCGGCTACTACGACCACGTGCCGCCGCCGGCGGCGGTGCCGCCCGACGGCATCGGCCCTGAATGGCTCCTCGGCGGCCCGTCGTACGACGGCTTCGGGCGGTACGGCTTCCGGGTTCCGTGCGCGATCGTCTCCCCGTGGGCGCGCCCGGACTACGTGTCCCACAAGGTCTTCGACCACACCAGCATCCTCAAGCTCGTCGAAACCAAGTGGAACCTGCCTGCGCTCACCCGGCGGGACGCGAACGCCAACAACATGCTCGACACGCTCGACTTCTCGCGTGCCTCGTTCGCGAAGCCGCCGACCCTGGCCAAGCCGCTGGTAGACACCGACTCTTCGGCGCTGGCGTGCAACGTGAACGGACCCGGCACGATCCCCCCGCCGGGGTCGGTCACGGGCTGAGGCCCCAGGCGGGGGTCCGGGGGTCGTACCGGCTGGCAGAGTATCCCGAACGGACCGCCGCGACTGTGGCCGGTTCGCCGTACCGCGGACCTGCGTGATTCGTAGCATGACGGCATGTCCTTCACGCGCGCCCGCGGCTCCGCCGCCTCCGCCGCCTTCGCCGTCGCGGCCGGCGCCGCGCTCGTCGTCTTGTGCACGGGCTGCACGCCGGGGACCTCCGGTGCGCGGGGACCGACCGCCGCCGCGGCCGCGTCGCAGGGGACAGGCTCGGCCGGGCCGTCGGCCACGCCCGCGCCGGTGCTGCCGGCGCGTTCGCTACCGTCGCCGGGCTGCACGACGGCCGTCGCGGCGTCACCCGCGCTGGACTCGGTCGATACAGCGATGGTCGGCGTTCCTGGCGCGTTCGGCGTGGCGGTGACACCAAACGGGCACTGGGTGTTCGTCGCGGGCACCGGGTCGGTCCAGGTGCTGCGCGCAGCCGGGTCGCTGGCTCCGGTGCCGGTCAGGAGCATTCCCGTGACGCCTGGCGAGCCGCTGGGTGAGACGATCAGCCCCGATGGCCGGTACCTGCTTGCGGCCGACGCAACCGGCGCCGTGGTGCTGAGCGTGGCCCGCGCCGAGCAAGGGGCGTCCGGCGCGGTGCTCGGCACGCTCGCGACACCCGCCGGCGCACGCGGTGGCGGCGCGATCGAGGTGGCGGTCTCTCCCGACGACCGGTACGCGTTCGTCACCTTGGAGGACTCGCAGCGGGCGGCGGTATTCAACCTCGCCAAGGCGCTGGCCGACGGCTTCGGCCCAGCGGACTACGTGGGCAGCATCCCGCTTGAGCTGGCGCCGGTCGGCATCACCGTCTCCCCCGACGGGCGCTGGCTCTACGCGACCAGCGAAGACAGGACGCTGCCGCGTGCTGGCGGGGCGGCGGCGGAGGGGGGCACGCTGAGCGTGATCAGCCTGCGGCGCGCGGAAACGGATCCGGCGGCTTCCGTCGTCGCCACCGTGAACGCCGGCTGCGACCCCGTCCGCGTCATCACCTCGGCGGACGGCAACGACGTCTGGGTAACCGCGCGCGCCAGCGACGACCTGCTGTGCTTCGCCGCGGCCAGGCTGGCGACCGACCCGGCCAAGGCGCTGGTGGCGATCACCAGGGTGGGCGAGGCCCCGGTGGGCCTGGCGGCGGTCCGCGGCGGGTCGCTCGTGGTGGTCGCCGACTCCAACCGATTCGGGAGACCGGGCGCGAGCGCGGACCTGGACGTGGTTAACGTGGCCGACGCGCTGTCCGGGTGGCCGGCGATTGACGGCCATATCGGGTCCGGGCTGTTCCCGCGTGACATGACGGTGTCGCCGACAGGGACGCTGTACGTGTCGAACTTCTCCTCTGGCCAGCTGGAAGCGGTCCACCTGGCGAGCATCCCTGTCACCCGCCGGTGAGCTTCTCCGACAGTTCCCGCAACTGACGGCGGGCCGCCGGGTCGTAGGCCTGGTCGTTGGCGCGCGCCTCCCGCAGGCCGTTGAAGAACCGGCCGGTTCCCGTCTCCGCGTCCGGCGCGGTGATCAGCCGCGCGGTCGCCTCGACGCCCTCGGGGACCGTGCTCATCGTCGCGCCTGTGACGATCTTGGTGGGCATGAACGTCGCCGGGTGCAGCGTGTTGACCGTCACGCCGGTGCCGTCAAGCTCCGCGGCTAGGTCGAAGGTGAACAGGATCTGCGCGAGCTTGCTCTGCCGGTAGGCGCGCATGCCGTCGTAGCCGGAGGTCAGCATCACGTCGCCGAAGTCGATCGCCTGCTGGCCGAGCGAGGAGACGTTGATGATCCTGGCGGGCGCCGACGCGCGAAGCAGCGGAAGCAGCAGTTTGGTCAGCGCGTAGCCGGCCAGGTAGTTGACGGCGAACCGCAGTTCGTAGCCGTCGGTGCTCTCCAGCCTGACATCGCCGCCGGGCACCGTGGCGCCGATGCCGGCGTTGTTGACCAGCACGTCCAGCCGCGGCTCCGCGGCGATCACCTGGTCGGCGAGCGAGCGCACACCCGCCAGGTGAGAGAAGTCCGCCTGGTACGACCGCACCCGGTCGGCCGCGTCGCCGCCCGGGCTGATCTCCCGGACGGTCTCCGCGATCCGGCCCGGGTCACGCCCGTGCACGAGCACGGTCGCCCCGGCACGGACAAGGTCGGCCGCCAGTGCCCGCCCGAGCCCGTCCGTCGCTCCGGTAACAAGAATGACTTTCCCGTCGAGCAATGCCATAGCCCCCACTGTTCCACGCCCGCCCAGCCGCTGGCCACCCAGGCCAGCCGCCCGGCCCCGCATCGCCCCGGATGAATGTCCCATCCAGCTGGTGATAGCCAGATGAATGTCCCATCCAGCTGGCTGAAGCGGCGGTCTGGGACTGGGCAGCCGTCGCGAAAACTAAACGGAAGTGGATAAAGACGACGGGGGGACTGATGTGACTCGCGGGAGTCGGTCCCGGGTGGGGGGCGGGCCGTGTCAGCGCCGACGGAGGGCGATGCGCTAGCGCGCCCGCGGATTGTCCTTCCCGGCCGGGTTGTCCTTCGCTACCGGCTCGGGCTTCGGTGCCGGCTCGGGCTTGGCGGGCGGCTCGTCCTTCGCGACCTGCTCGGGCGGGGCGGCGGGGCGGGGCTCAGGGACAGCGACGGCGCTTTCTAGCTGCAGGTTGGGCACCACCGGCTGGAGCCAGCGCGGCAGCCACCACGCGCGCGCGCCGAGCAGCGACATGATCGCCGGAACCAGGATCATCCGGACCAGGGACGCGTCGATCAGGACCGCGAACGCCATCCCGATGGCGAGCATCTTCACGGTCGGGTTGGGATTCAGCACGAAGCTGGTGAAGACGGCGATCATGATGAGAGCCGCGGTCGTGATCACCCGGGCCGTGGCGCCGATCCCGATCGCGACGCTGCGGTGCGCGTCGCCGGTGGCCAGCCAGGCCTCGTGCACCCGGGACAGCAGGAAGACCTCGTAGTCCATCGACAACCCGAAGACGATGCAGAACACCAGCATCGGCACGTAGGCCGGGATGGGCAGCGTCGATTGCAGGCCGATCGCGCTCTTCGCCCAGCCCCAATTGAAGACCGCCACGATGACGCCGTACGCGGCGCCGATCGACAAAATGTTGAGCACCGCGGCCTTGGCCGCGATCACGATAGACCGGAACGCCGAGGTCAGCAGCAAGAACGAGATCGCGATGACGGCGAGGATCAGCCACACCAGCCGGCTGGTGATCTGGTTCGTGAAGTCGACGTTCCCCGCCACGGTGCCGGTGACGTAGCTGGTCGCGTGCTCCTTCGGCAGCACGTCATCGCGCAGCGTGGTCACTAGGGCGGTGGTCTGCGTGGCCTGCGGCCGGGTGGTCGGAATGACGTTGAACACCGCGGTGGTGCCCGACGAGTTGACTTGCGCCGGGGTGACCGACGCGACGCCAGCGGTCTTGGAGATGTCGGACTGCATCGTGGAAACCAGCGAACTGTTGGCCGAGCTTGACTGGTTCGGCAGCTTGACCACGACGGTCAGCGGCCCGTTCACGCCCACCCCGAAGCCCTGAGATATCAGGTCGTAGGCCTGCCGGTTGCTCTGCGACGTGGGATTCGTCCCGTTGTCCGGCTGGCCCAGCGTGATCGAGAACAGCGGGATAGCGAGCACGACCAACGCCGCCACGCTCAGCACCGCCCATGGCCAAGGCCGGTCGCTGACCATCCGCCCCCACCGGGCGAACGCGCTGTGCTCGTGCTGCTCGTGCGTGGCCGCGGCGGTTCTCGCCGCCTGCTGCCGCGCGGTCAGGCCAGCCTTCCTCGCGCGGACCCGGGCGGTCAGCGCCCGGATCGTCTGCCTGGCGAACCCCAGGAACGCGGGCACCAAGGTCAGCGCCGAGATCATCGTGACCACGACGACGATCGCGGCGGCGAGGCCGAGCGATCCGACGAAGCCCACCCCGGAGATGTACAGGCCGAGGACCGAGACGGCGACTGTACTGCCCGCGACCACGATCGCGGCGCCGGAGGTTCCCGCGGTGCGCCTAATGGAGCGCTGAACCTCCATCCCGTTGTCCAGTTGCTCACGGTGCCTGGCCACCATGAAGAGCCCGTAGTCCACGGCCACGCCCAGTCCGAGCAGCGTCGCGATGGTCGGGGCGGTGGTCGGGAACGTGATCAGCCGAGCGATCAGGCCGAGCAGAGCAAGCCCAGAGAGCACGCTGAAGAGCGCCGCTACGAGCGGGATGCCGGCCGCGATCAGCGAACCGAACATGATCAGCAGCAGCACCAGCGCGATGCCCAGGCCGATGGCCTCGGATCTGAAGTCCTGGGTCTGCTGCCCGATCTCGCCGGCGCCCGCTCCGTACGCGACCTGCAGGCCCGCCTTGGTGGCGGGCGCCACCGCGTTGTTCAGCTTGTCCAGGTAACTGGTGTCTAGCGAGCTGGGGTTCACGCTCCAGCTGACGCTGGCGTAGGCGATCGCCCCGTCCTTGGACACCGCTCCGGTGTTGGACGACGCGAACGGGCTGACCGCCTTGATGACGTCGGGCAGCTTGGACACGTTGGTGACCGACTGGTTGACGGCCGACTGTTGTGCGCTGACCGGGCCGCTGTTGGCGTGGAACACGATCTGTCCGCCATATCCGCCCTGCTGCGGGAACGTACTGTTCAGCACGTTGAGGCCGGTCGCGGAGTCGCTGCCGGAGATCGTGTAGTTGTTGGTGTACTCGCCGCTGAACGCGTGCTTGGCACCGAGCAACGCGCCAAGGATCACGATCCAGGCGAAGATGAAGATCAAGTGCCGCCGGGCCGCGACCGCGGCGAGCCTTTCTAGCAGCAAATTCATAGGTTAAGGCCCCAGTAGGCCGTCAGACGCTTCCAGGGACATCACCCCTCATGGGTGAATGTGACAACTTGAGTGACTGGGGTGACAGCGTTGAGTCTGGGTAGGGATGTCTGTGACGGATGATGCGCGTGGGGGGTCCTGTCGTGATCGAAGCAGTGAAGACAACGGCGTCAGCGGGCGAGATATGGGCCATCGTGATTGTCGCGGTTGGGACCCTGGCGTTCTGGCTCGGCATGGTGGCGTGGGCCGACATGCATCCGTTCGTCCGCAGCCGCCGGGTATCTGACATGCAGGGCCCGGTACTAGGCGGGATGCACCTGGGCAGCGGCGGCCGCAGCGTCTCCCCGAACCGGGATGCGCCGTCGGTGCTCACCGACGTCGACGACCTGCCTTACGACCAGCGGGATTACGAGCCCGAACACGACGAGGCAGCCCAGTGGGCGGGGGGCACCCGGGGCACGGGCGAACCCTGGGTCCCAGTCCAACGCCGCCCCGAGTCCCAGCCAACGCCCGACCAGACGGGCGCCGCACCGCAAATGCCCGCCCAGCGCACCGGCGAGGCGGACCAGGCAGCGCGCGCGGCTGCCGGAGGTACCGACACAGACCAGCCCGGGGACGAGCGCTGACGGTCCCGCGGCGCCCCGCGCCCTTACTCCTCCGGCCCAGGCAAGTTAACCAACGACGCCAGCGCAGCCCGATGGGCAGCAGGCGTGCCGAAGGTGACGGAAGCAGCCTTAGCGCGCTTGAGGAACAACTGCGCCGGGTGTTCCCACGTGAACCCGATCCCGCCGTGCAGCTGGACGCACTCCTGCGCCGCCGTCACCGCGGCCTCGCAGCAGGCCGCCTTGGCGAGCGCCACGGCGACCGGGGCGTCGGGGTCGTCGGCGGCCAGGCATGCCGCCGCGTACCTGGACGCCGCGCGGGCCTGGGTGATCGTCGTCCACAGGTCGGCGAGCCGGTGCTTGAGCGCTTGGAACGACCCGATCGGGCGGGCGAACTGGCGGCGCTCTTTCGCGTACGCCACGGTCATGTCCAGGCACTGCTGGGCCAGGCCGAGCTGCTCGGCGGCGAGGACGGCGGCGCCTGCCGTCAGGCCGGCGCGCACCGCGGCTTCGGCCGCCGCGCCGACGGCGACCTGCCGGGCGGGCACGTCGTCCAGCGTCACGTCGCACACCTGCCTGGTCATGTCCAGCGACACCACGGGCGTGCGGTGCACGCCTGGCGCGGCTGGCTCGACCATGTACAGGGCGCTCGGCACTCCCTCGCCGGGCACGAGCAGCACGTCGGCCGGCAGGGCGTCGGCCACCGCCGGGATCCTGCCGCGCAGTCTGGTGAGACCATCGGCGCCGGTTCCGGCGACCCGCGCGGCGGCGGGGAACTGCCCGTAGGGGGAGTTCGTCGAGTCGACCACGAGCGCGACCGTCAGGCTCCCGTCGGCCATCCGGCGCAGGAGGTCGGCGGCCGGCGACACCGGCCCCGTGCTTGCGGCCGCGCTTCGCGCCGCCGACAGCAGCGTCGCGGTGGCGACCGCCGCGCTGCCCAGGTACGGGATGGGTGCCGCGGTGGCGCCGAAGTGTTCGGCCGCGGTGGCGAGTTCGCGGAACGAGGCGCCTGCCCCGCCGAGCGGCTCGGGGATCAGCAGTCCCGCCAGGCCGATGTCGGCGGCGACGACGTGCCACAGCTCGGCGTCGTAGGTTTCCGGCCGCTCGGTGCGGGCAACCACGTCGGCCGGTTTGGCCCGGGATGAGAGCACGTCGTCTAGGGCAGACGCGAGCGATCGTTCAGTATCAGAATAAAGAAGATCCGTTGCGGCAGTCGCTGTCATCGGGGCAGATCCTTCCATGCGACGCCGGTATCCACGCGAGGCTCGGACGGAAGCCCAAGGACGCGTTCGGCGATGATGTTGCGCAGGATCTCGGACGTGCCGCCCTCGATCGAGTTGCCCCTGGAGCGCAGGTAGCGGTATCCGGGGCCACGGGTGTAGTCGCTTGAGCCGGCGCGGCGCATCGTCCAGTCGTCGTAGCGCAGCCCGTCCGGTCCGGCGAAGTCGATCTCCCAGCCGGAGATCTCCTGGTTCAGCCGGGCGTAGGTGATCTTGGCCGCCGAACCCTCAGGCCCGGGCTCCCCCGCCGCGATCAGCTGCCGCAGCCGGTCGGCCGCCAGCCGCGCCACCTCCGCTTCGGCCCACAGCCGCAGCAGCCGGTCGTGCAGCTCGTGGGTGCGCCGCTCGGGGTGCTGGCGCCAGGCGGCCGCCGCGAACCCGATCGCGGCCTCCTCCCTGGGCACCGCGCGGGCGCTGCCGATCGAGACGCGCTCGTTCATCAGCGTGGTCCCCGCGACGCGCCAGCCCTCGCCCACCGCGCCGAGCCGGCCGGAGTCGGGGATGCGGACGTCGGTGAAGAACACCTCGTTGAACTCGGCCTCGCCGGTCAGCTGGCGCAGCGGACGCACCTCGACGCCCGGGGCGTGCATGTCCACGACGAAGTAGGAAAGGCCCGCGTGCTTGGGCAGGTCCGGATCGGTGCGGGCGAGCAGCAGGCCCCAGCGCGCCTGGTGGGCGAGCGAGGTCCACACTTTCTGCCCGTTGACCACCCAGTCGTCGCCGTCCTTGACCGCGCGGGTGCTCAGGCCGGCCAGGTCGCTGCCGGCGCCCGGTTCGCTGAACAGCTGGCACCAGATCTCTTCGGCCGTCCATAGCGGCTTGAGCCACCGGCTCTTCTGCTCCTCGGTGCCGAACGCGATGATCGTCGGCGCCGCCATGCCGAGGCCGATCACGTTGCGGGCCGGATCAAGGACGGGGGCGCCGCCCTTGGCGAACTCCTGTTCCGCCACGGCCTGCAGCGAGCGGCGCAGGCCCAGGCCGCCGTGCCCCACGGGGTAGTGCACGACCGCGAGCCCGGCGTCGAACCTGGCGGTCAGGAAGTCGTCACGGCTTGTCGCCCCGGGATCGTGTTCTTCGAGGAACGTGCGGACCTGTGTGCGTAGTTCCTGGTCGTCTGCCACCGCCTGCACTCCTTTCAGGAAACCGGTCCGCCGGCGACGTACAGGACTTGGCCTGAGACGAAGCCGGCCTCCTCGCTGACGAGGAAAGAGATCGCGGCGGCCACGTCGGCCGGCTGACCGACCCGCTGCACCGGGATCGACTTGGCGCCCGCGGCCTGGAAGTCCTCGAAGCTCATGCCCAGCCTGGCCGCGGTGGCCGCGGTCATGTCGGTCACGATGAACCCGGGCGCGACGGCGTTGGCGGTGATGCCGAACTTGCCAAGCTCGATGGCGAGCGTCTTGGTCAGGCCCTGCATGCCGGCCTTCGCGGCGGAGTAGTTCACCTGGCCGCGGTTGCCGACCGCGGACGTCGACGACAGGTTCACGATGCGGCCCCACTTGGCGTCGACCATGTACTTCTGGGCCGCGCGCGTCATGAGGAAGGCGCCGCGCAGGTGCACGTTCAGCACCGTGTCCCAGTCGTTCTCGTTCATCTTGAACAGCAGGTTGTCCCTGGTCACGCCCGCGTTGTTGATGAGCACGGTCGGCCCGCCCAGTTCCGCGGCCACCTTCTCGACCGCCGCCTCGACCTGGTCGGCCTTGCTCACGTCGGCGCCCACCGCGATCGCGCGCCCGCCCGCCTTCTCGATCTCCGCGACGGTCTGTGCGCAGTCGGCCGCGTTCAGGTCGAGCACGGCGACGGCCATTCCGTCGCTGGCCAGGCGCTTTGCGGTCCCGGCACCGATCCCGCGGGCGGCTCCGGTGACGATCGCGATTCGCTGTGGCATATCCTTTTGTTCCCTTCTCCGGCCGACACCGCTGTCGGCTGCCCGCCGGCACAGCTGCCGGCACACGCAGGTGTTCCAGCGTCATTATCCCGGACTGGGAGCTGAGCACCACCTGGGTCCCGCTGTCGTGAAAAGCTACGTTGTCATACGAATGGGTTAGGTAACGCTGTGTCATCGGTTTCCAAGCTTGTCGCTCTCGCCGGAGCCGGGGCGGTGCTCGCGGCGGTGGCCGGGTGCTCGCTGCCGAACGTGGCGTCGTCTCCGCCGGCTACGTCGTCGTCTCCGTCGGCTACCCCTTCGTCAGCGTCTGGTGCGGCCACGACCGCGGCACCGGCTCCCACCACGCCGATGTCTTCGCAACCGCAGGCGTCCGGGCAGCTCACCGGCACGCAGCTGGATCTCGTGCTGCTCCCCCAGTCGTACTTCCCGGCCGGGTTCACGCTGACCTCGTCGACGGCGGTCAACTCCGGCAGCACGCTGACCTCCTCGCCCGCGAAATACGACCTCGCCACGATCAGCTGTGCGACGTTTCTCCAGCACCTGGGAAGCACGGGGTTCGGCGAGACCGCGATGGCGGCGAACAGTTTCTCCGCGCAGCCGCAGGCATACGACCAGTTGGTCTACCAGTTCGGCAGCGCGGACGCGGCGTCGGGCTTCGTGGCGGGAATCAAGGCGCTGGCGGGCCGATGCCACTCGTTCCGCCTGACGGACAACGGCGCCACCGGCACGTTCTCCCTATCGGCCGCTGACGGCGCCCAGGTGGGCGGGCACCCGTCGCTCGAGCTGCGACAGGCGGGGAAGATCGGCGGGTCGTCGATCGCGCTGACCATGCAACTGTCGGCCAGCGGGGTCGACGTCTTCGCGGGCGCCACGGTCGGCGTCGGCACGAGCGAGCCGACCGGCGTGGCGACGTCGACGATCGTCTACACCCTGATGAAGCGCCAGCCCGCCGCGGCCCAGCTGGGCTGACCGTGCTGGCGCGTCCGGGCGCGGCACCCCTGGGCCCTCGTACGTGTCACACCAGCCACTGTCGTAACCACTTCGCATACGCCATGACCACTTCGCACAGGCCATGACAATTTCGGCGCCGGTTATGTCCAGGTATGGGGTGGTTAGCACGGTCGACTTTTATGCGAAGTGGTTAGGTTCTATGCGAAGTAGCGGCAAATGGGGCGGGTCATCGCGGGGAAGTACAGGAGCCGGGCCGCGTCAGACGAGGAGGAGTTTGCCGATCCTGCGGCCGGCGAGGACGAGTCCGAGTACGCCTAGGACGGCCAGGTAGGCGGCGCGCCACAGCAGGTCGGGTGAGGGGGCTCCGAGCACCAGGTCGCGGAGCAGCACGACGCCCTGGTAGAGCGGGGTCCACTGGACGATATCGGCGATCGGGCGCGGGTAGACGCTCAGCGGGTAGAAGGTCGCGGAGAACAGGAACAGCGGCACCGCGACCAGCAGCACGTAGTCGAAGTCCTGCCAGCTCTTCATGTAGGTGGTGCACGCCACGCCGACCGACGCGACCGCGAAGCTGATCAGCACCGCGACCGGCACCGCGAACACCGCCCACGGCGAGTGGATCAGCCCCATGAACGTCATCACCAGGGTGAACGCGACGGCATAGAGGGCGCCGCGCAGCACCGCCCAGCCGACCTCGCCCAGCGCCACCTCGCCGGGCCCGACCGGCGTGGCCAGCACGGCGTCGTAGAGCTTGGCGTACTTCAGCCGGAAGTAGACGTTGAACGTGGAGTCGTACATGGCGCCGTTCAGCGCGGACACCGCGAGCAGGCCCGGGGCCACGAACTCGCGATAGGGCACCGGCTGGCCGGTAGGCCCGGCCACCGAGCCGACGAGCGCGCCGAGACCGACGCCGATCGACAGCAGGTAGAAGAGCGGTTCGGCGACCCCGGACAAGAACACCAGCCACACGTGCCGGTAGACCCGCGCATGGCGTTCGATGAGGCGGCTGCTGCCGGGGCCCAGCAACGAAGAATAAAACCGAGATGATACGGAACGGACGGGGGTTGCCGTGCTAGACATGGCGGCTCCGTCCGGTGGGCGCCGCCGGCCGCGGGCCGGCGGCGACTCTACACATAGAGCCGCCTTCGGTAGGTGCGAGCGCCCGCGTACAGGCCTACGGCGGTCAGCGTTCCCAGGTAGGCGACGTGGATCGCCACACTCCCGGCGGCGACCGTGCCCAGGCTCAGCGAGCGGCACAGCGCCACGCCGTGCCACAGCGGCGTCGCGTAGGCGACCGGCTGAAGCCAGCCGGGCAGCGACGTCACCGGGAAGAACGTGCCGGAGAACAGCATCATCGGCACGGCGCCGAGCCGGAACACGGCGGCGAACGGGGTCTCCTTCTCCAGCGTGACCGCCCAGGCCGCCATCGGCGCCGCGAACGCGGCGCCGAGCAGCACTGCGGCCGGGAGCAGCAGCGCGGCCCACGGCGACCTGATCACCCCGAACGCCGCCATGACGACGACGAACACCGCCGAGTTCATCGCGATGCGCAGCGTGATGAACAGCAGGTGGCCGCGGCAGATGTCGGACGGGCGCAGCGGGGTCGCCTGCGCCGCGACGTAGATCTTGTTCCACTTCACCGAGCCGAACACCGGGAAGCTCGCCTCGCTCAGCCCGGAGTTCATCGCCTGCGTGGCGAGGATCGCCGGCGCCACGAACGCGACGTAAGGCACCCCGCCGAGCCGGGCGGTCCCGTGCTTGTCGACGAGCGAACCCAGGCCGTAGCCGAGCGCGCCCAGGTAGAACAGCGGGCCGAGCACGCTGGACCAGACCGAGGACCGCCACGTCCGCCGGTACACCGTCAGCCAGCAGCGCAACGCGCGGACGCCGAGGTTCCATGTTCCCGGCGCTCTGGCGGCGATGGTCCCCGGGGCGGCGAGCTCTTCTACTACCACCGTCAGTCCACCAGGCGCCGGCCGGTCAGGTGCAAGAACACGTCCTCGAGAGTCGACCGCCTGACGAAATCCGTGATCGGCTCGAGCCCGATCTCCCTGACTCGGGCCAGGGTCTGGTCGCCGTCCGACACGTAGAGCAGGATGCGGTCGGCGAGCACCTCGGTTCGTACATCTTCCATCCGGGGGGACAGCCTTCCGGCATGGGGGGCTCCCCACCCCCCATCTCCACTGGCCCTGGAATCCCCGGGGCCAAGATCCTTGATCTTCTCTGCCGCCTGCTCGTGCACGCCGGGGTCGAACCGCAGCTCCAGCACCTCCGGGGTCGAGTAGCGCTCGATCAGCTCGCGCGGGGTGCCTTCGGCGGCGATCTTCGCGTGGTCCATCACGACCAGGCGGTCGCATAGCTGCTCGGCCTCGTCCATATAGTGCGTGGTGAGGATGAGGGTGACGCCGCGCTGCTTGAGGCGGAACAGCCGGTCCCACACCACGTGCCGTGCCTGCGGGTCGAGGCCTGTGGTCGGCTCGTCGAGGATCAGGATCTCCGGGTCGTTGATCAGCGAACGCGCGATCGTCAGGCGGCGCTTCATGCCGCCGGACAGCGGATCCACCATGTCCTTGGCGCGGTCGCTGAGCTGTACGAAGTCGAGCAGCTGCTCGGTCCGCTCCCTGATCACGTTCCTCGGCAAGCCGAAGTAGCGGCCGTAGACGAGCAGGTTCTCGCGGACCGTGAGCTCCACGTCGAGGGTGTCGTCCTGCGGCACCACACCCAGCCTGGCCCTGATGGCGGCACCATCGTGCACAGGGTCGGCACCGAAAATGGTAAGCTCACCGTCTGTCGGCGGGGAAACACAGCCGATCATCCGCATCGTGGAGGATTTCCCGGCACCGTTGGGTCCGAGGAATCCGAAGGCCTCGCCTTGGTACAAGTCGAAGTCGATGCCATCCACCGCGGTGAAGCTGCCGAACCGCTTCGTAAGGCCTCGGGCGCGGACCAGTACCTCAGGCACCCGATGGAGAATACCTGGCATCGTGACGGATTCCGAACGGTTTTCCGGCTCGGTGGCTGGGCAGCGGGAGAGGAAAGGTAAAGTACGACTGGTGCCGGCGCCGCGGCAGGAGCGGGGCGCGACGGGGAGCATGCGAGAGGATTGAGCCAGTTTTGAGTCTGATCCGCGACACATACGCCCGGTTTGAATTGCTGTTTCATGAGGTTGCGAAGTTCGGCGTCGTCGGCGCCATCGGCTTCGTGGTGCAGCTTGGCGTGCAGAACGCCTTGCACTCCGGGGCCGGTATCGGCCCGCTGACGGCCCTCGTCATCGCGTATGTAATCGCCACCATCGTCACGTTCGTCGGCAACAGGCACTGGGCGTTCAAGCACCGCAAGGGCAAGGGCCTCGGCCAAGAAGGCGTCCTGTTCATTCTCCTGAACGTGGTCGGCATCTTCATTCAGGTCGGGATCGTGGCGTTTGTGCACTACGGCATGCACATGACCGACAACCTCTCCTACAACGTGGCCACCATCGTCGGCATCGGGATCGCCACGCTGTTCCGGCTGTACACCTACCGCAAGTTCGTCTTCCTCGCGCCGCCCGCCTCCGGTGCCGCCGAGGAGCTTCAGCCGGAGGTTTCCGAGCGCTAACGCTAACGCGCTAGCAGCCCGCCTGGTCACGCGGGACAATCCCCAGCGACGTGTGGACAACCGTCGCGCCTTGCGCCGGGGTCAGGTCGCCGACGGCGACCATCCGGGCGACGACGTGCGCCAGCCGGGTATGCGCGTTGACCGGGTGGCTGACTGGGTCGTCGACGCTCGGCGCGTTGACGACGCCGGCGAGCATCGCGCCCTGCACCACGGTCAGCTGCGAGGCCGGGCGGCCGAAGTAGCCGCAGCTCGCCGCCTCGAGGCCGTAGTACCCGTGACCGTAGTAGGCGACCTCGGCGTACAGGCGCAGGATTTCGGCCTTGCTGTAGGTGTAGTTCAGCTTGACGGCGAGCGCGACTTGTTTCAGTTCGGCCGCGACACCGGTCTGGTCCGGGGTGTACAGCAGCTTCGCCAGCTGCTGTTCGATCGTCGCGCCGCCCTGGTCCTGGCTGCCGGTGATCTTCCCCTCGACCACGCGGCCGACCGCGAGCACGTCGACGCCGGGCTCGGAGTAGAAACGGTGGTCTTCTGTCGCGACGAGGGGGCGGGCGAAGTTCGCGGGAACCGGCGGGCCCGGGTAGGCGATGCCATGCTGGGCGGCTTGCTGCGCGGCGAGCTTCGTGGCGTCGGTGGCGGACGGGGTGGCGAGCAGGAGAGTCGCGACGCCGATCGCGAAGACGGCGATGAGGGACGCGAGCGTGATGGCGGCGCGCCTGAGGTAGCGGCGTCCGCGGCTCCTCCGCTGCTGGGGGCGCGGCTCGGTTTGGTCGGGCTGCCCGGGCTCGTTCCCACGGCCCCGGTGCGGCAGTGGCACCGTGAACCCCGGCACGTTGTCTTCCGCGGCACCTTGCTCCGCGCGCCAGACCAAGTCCCCCTCCTATCTCCACGTCTCCACGTCTTCACGTCTTCACGGAGAGCACGCGGCCGCGACGGTTCCGTCGCCCGCCACCGCGCCTTCGCGGTTCGATGCCGATGGTAGCCGCGCTTGATGACCGTTCCTGCGGCTACAGTGCGGGCGCGCTGCGGGTTGCGGGCGGGGCACGCTGTTCCCGTTTCCGGGTAGTGGGCGGTATGCGCTAAGGTATGTGCGCTGGCCGGGGTTCCCCGGCCGCGCGGGGCGTGGCCCAGCTTGGTCTAAGGCGCCTGACTGGGGGTCAGGAGATCGGGAGTTCAAATCTCCCCGCCCCGACGTAATGAAGTTTTTTCGAACGTAAGGCCGAAATGTCGGTACCCTCCGTTACAGTGCGGGTATGGCTAGACCTTCTTCGATGAAGCGGACTTGGACCGATGAGCAGTTGACGGACGCCGTCGCAGCGTCCACCAGCTGGCGGGGCGTGATGCGGCAACTGGGGCTGAACACGACCTCGGCCGGTGCGATCCGCATCGTCCGCCGTCATAGCGTCTAACTCAGCCTCGACACTTCCCCACTTCCGCGGGAAGCGGCGGTGGTCGGATTCGCAACTTGAGCGGGCTGTCACGCGATCGCATTCGTGGGATGAGGTGCTGGTCGCGCTCGGGTTGTCCGCCAACAGCGGGAACATTCGGCCGCACCTTAAGGGCCACGCTGTCCGCCTCGGCTTGGACATGAGTCACCTCAGTTCGGGCGTTCGCGTAGAGCCATCGCCCTGCGCGGTCACACCCGCCCTTGAGCACCTACGAGATGCCGGCCCGGCGATCGCGGCAGGGTGGTTCACGCTTGGCGGATGCAGCGTGCTGTTTCCCGTCGAGCCGACCACGTACGATCTCGTGGCGTCCATGCCGGACGGACTGCGCCGCGTCCAAGTTAAGACCACCACGTCCAAAGGCCGGGATGGCTGGCAGGCCAGCGTCGGTCGGCGCTCAGGCACACACAAGACGGGGCGCGTTCCGTACGATCCTGACGTCATCGACTACTTCTTCATCATCGACGGCGATCTGAACATGTACCTGATCCCGAGCCGGGTCATCGCGGGGCGGGTCGCACTTTTGCTGCGCACGTATGAGGCGTACATCGTCGGGAACGCCAGCGGGCTGCTCGGGACAGCGCTGGGGGCACGCTCGGGGACGGTGCGGGCCGTCGCGCGGTCCTCGGCGTGATTGCCGCTGAGCAGCTATCTCATCGGCGTTGCGGGCGGGCGCGGCGCGACGCCGCGAGAGGCGATCGCTGCTGCCGGCCGGCTGCTGCCGGACGCGGGCACGACGTCACCGCGGTGAGGGCGGACGCGACTGACCGAGGCGGGAGAGTCTGCTGCGGCTTGTGTGCAAGCGACAACGATGTGTAAAACTTTGTGCTTCGTGGAATGAGACTCCCCGTAACTGATCCAGATGGGGGGAGATCAGTGCCCACAACACCGGCGGCAAAGAAGCCGACCCGTCCGCGGACGGCGAGCGCTAGTCGCACCAGTTCCACCAAGTCGTCCACGGCAGGTGCCGCGAACAAGACCACGACGGGCGCGACGGCCAAGCCCGCCGCAAGCAACACAACCGCGCGCAGGTCGACGAACGCGAGCACCGGCACCAGGAGCGCGGCCCGGCCCGCGACCGCCAGCCGCACGACGTCCGCTAGTCGCACGACATCCGCTAGTCGCCCGACATCTGCCAGTCGCCCTGCGGCTGGCAGTCGCACGGGGTCCGCCAGTCGCACGGCGTCGGCCAGTCGCCCCACGGCGACCGGCTCGACCGCCCGGACGGTCTCTACGGCGGCGACCAAGGTGACGTCCGCCGCCGCGCAATTGAACACCGCGGCGACGAAGGCGACGTCCTCGGCCAAGACCATGACGACCGCGCTGCAGGCGATCAGCGCCGCGACCAAGGCGATGGAGACGGCGGTCAAGTCACTGACCGACGCCGCCAAGGCGATGTCCACCGCGATACCGTCCACGACGAGCGCCGCGCGGTCGCGCGCGACGACCGCCGCGAGGACGGTGGCTCGCGCCGCGACGTCGGCGCGTACTGTTCGCCCGGCCGGCGCGAAGTCCTCGACCGCGAAGCCGGCGGCCGCTAGGGCGTCGGCCGCGAAGACGTCGACTGCGAAGTCCTCGGCCGCGAAGCCGGCGACCGCGAAGGCGTCTAACGCCAGCGCGAAGCCGGCCACGGCCAGCGCGTCGGGCGCGGCCAAGGCATCGACCGCCAAGGCATCAACCGCCAAGGCCCCTGCCGCAAGCGCCAAGCCCGCGAAGCCGACGACGGCGAAGTCCTCGGCCGCGAAGCCGGCGACCGCGAAGACGTCCAGCACGACCGCCAAGACGGCGACGGCGAAGACGTCCACCGCGACCGCCAGGACAGCGACGGCGGCTAAGCCGAAACCGGCCAAGGCGGCGAAGCCGGCCAAGCCAAAGGCCGCCAAGACGGCGGACAAGGCCAAGCCGGCAACGCAGCAGCCGTCGACCGCGGCACCGCCGGCGGGCGCGGCGCCGAAGACGCCCACGACCGGCGCCAACGGCACGCCTGCCGCCGACACACCGCCGTCGTCGGTCACACCGTCAGACGACGTCCTCGCCGGTCTTATCCGCTGATCCGCCGCGCGGGGCTGGCCGCGCGGCACCAGCCTGGCCGTGCCGGGCTGGCTAGCTGAGGCCGGGACGCCGCTGCAATCCGGCGTGCCCGGGCCGCCGCCGCGAGGCAAGGGCACGCGGCAGATGTCCGGCGCAGTGGTGTTGGATGGGGACCATGGCTGTTGACGGTGAATACGTGCCAAGCCCGGCAGTATGGGTCCGGGACCAGGTCGACCAATACGAGAGTTCCGGCGGGGCCAAGGGGACGACGCTGCCGGGCACCGAACTGCCCGTGGTGATCGTCACCAACCGCGGCGCGAAGAGCGGCGCCGTTCGCAAGACGCCGGTGATGCGGGTCGAGCACGACGGCAGCTATGCCGCGGTGGCGTCGAAGGGCGGCGCGCCCGAGCACCCGCTCTGGTATTACAACCTGCGCACGAACCCCCGGGTGGAAGTGCAGGACGGCGCGGACAAGTGGGAGATGACCGCGCGCGAGCTGACCGGTGACGAGCGCGACGTCTGGTGGCAGCGGGCCGTCGCGGCGTACCCGCCCTACGCCGAGTACCAGCGGAAGACCTCGCGCCAGATCCCGGTGTTCGTGCTAGAGAAGACCGGCTGACCCGAAACTATCCCGCGTCGCGGACGTACGCGCGGTGCCGCTCGTGCTCCGCGCGCAGCCACTCCTGCGCCAGCCGCGGGTCCCGCGGGTCGCGCCCCGCCTCCACCGCGTCCAGGTACGCGAAGTCAGTGGCGACCCGGCGGCTGAACTCCGCCGCGTCGCCGACGTGACCGTGACCAGGGACGACAACGCGCACACCGGCCTGCGACGCGACCAGCCCGAGGCCGTGCCTGTATGTGCCGAACGGGTCGGACGCCTCGGGCGCCTCGGGCGCTTGGGCCGCCTCCATGTCGGGCAGCGGGATCTCGATGTCTGAGCACATGTCGCCAGCGACAAGCACGCCGGAATCGGGCAGGAACAGCGCGCCGTGACCAGGCGCGTGCGCGTCGTGCGCGATGACGACCGCACGCGGCCCGTCCCACGGCACCTCAGCGGCGGCGAGCGGGGCAACGCGGCCGAACAGCGCGAGGTCGTGTCCCGGCGCGGACTCCTGGACGCCTTCCGTTAGGCCCGGCAATTCCCGCTCGGCCGTCAGCGACGCGCGAGGGGTGGCGTACCGGACGACGTCGGCGCCAAGCCCGCGGCTCCACAGCACGTGGTCCCAGTGCGGGTGAGTGGACCAGCCGACCGCCGGGCGCAAGCCCCGCGACGACAGCCAGGACGACAGCGCGTCCAGGTCCGCCGGCGACACCGCCGGATCGGCGACCAGGCACGAACCGCCAGCTCCCGCGACCACCGTGGTCGTCGTCGTGTACTTGTCCGCGGTCGCCACCCAGATCCCCGGCGCCACCTCATCCATCACGCCGGCAGCCTATCCGCCGTCCGGGCCGCAGCTGGGCCCGGGCCGCGCCGCCCCTTAAGACTTAAATACGCGCAGCCGGATGAGTACATCACTGGTCCCTGTTCGTCATACAGTTCGGAGGGGTAGCGGTAGACCTGGAGGGACGGCAATGCTCACGCCACGCGCCGGCAAACTGGTCGCGACCAAGCTCGCGTATGGTGTCACCTGCCTGTTCGCGGCGGTGACGCTCGTCGTGGCGGGCTACGCGCACAAGGCGGTCGGATACATCACCCAGACCGAGAAGGGGATCACGATCAGTGGTAGCCCCACGACCGGCGCGATGAACATCCTGGTGATGGGCCTGGAGAGCCGCACCAACTACGAGGGGCAGACGCTGTCGGCCCAGCAGCTCACCGAGACGCACTCGGGCAACGTGAATTCGGTGTCGAGCGGGCAAGTCGGCGCCCAGGACACCGACACGCTGATCCTCATCCACATATTCGCCGGCGGGCAGAAGGCGATCGGCTTCTCGATCCCGCGCGACGACCTGGTCACCTACCCGCACGCCACCTACCTGGGCATCACCCAGGGGAAGATCGACCAGGCCTACGACTTCGCCTACAACCAGTCCTTGCAACAGACCTATGGCTCGTCGATGAGCCAGAGCGAGCGCTACCTGAAGGCGAACCAGGCGGGCCAGGGGTTCGAGGTCGCCACGGTGTCGGCCATTACCGGGGTGAAGATCGATCACTTCGTTGAGGCGAACTTGATCGGGTTCTACTCGCTGGCGCAGGCGTTCGGCGGCATCGAGGTCTGCGTGATGCCGTGGAAGGGGAACTACGGCGCGAACCTGGCCGACACGGCTTCCGGCTGGAACGCGATCGCGGACGGCTACAACTTCCGCAAGGGGGGCAAGCAGTACCTGCACCTCGCGGCGGACCAGGCCCTTGCCTTCGTCCGCGCCCGCGACACGCTCCCCGGCATCGACATCGGCCGGACGAAACGGCAGCAGGCGGTTCTGGACTACGTGATCTGGAAGCTGAAGAACGACGGCGTCTTCAGCGACTTCAGCATGATCAACAGCCTGGCCTCGACCGCGAGCCAGTACCTCATCACAGACTCGACCTTCAATCTGGCCGGCTTCGCCGGCGACATGCACGCGCTCACCGGCAAGCACATGACGTTCCAGACCTTGCCGATCTCCGGTCAGGTCACCGACATGCCGCTCAACGGCTCCCCGCAGGACGTCAACACCATTAGCGTGCCCTACATCAGGTCGTACGTGCTGAGCGCGTTCTACCCGAAGCCCGCCGCCAAGAAGACTCCCGCGAAGACCGCCAGCAAGAAAAAGACCCCCGCCGCCCCGGCGCCCGCCACGGTCACGGTGGACGTGTACAACGGCAGCGGCGTGAACGGGCTGGCGGGCGACACCTCGCAGGCGCTTGTCGGCCTGGGCTACAAGGCGGGCGCCGTCGCGGACGCGTCGGATCAGTCGCAGACCCTCGAGTCCGCCACGCAGGTGTTCTACGGCGCGGGAGCGTCGGCGAACGCGGCGATCATCGCGACCAAGTTCGGCGCGAAGGCGCAAGCGCTGTCGTCGCTGCCCGCCGGTCACGTGGAGGTGCTGCTCGGCTCGAGCGTCACGCAGGTGCCCGCGAGCCTGACGTCATCCCGCACGTCGGGCTCGGGCACCGCGTCCACGAGTTCGCCGTCGCCGTCGCCGTCGTCCACGGCTGGCGCGAACGACGGCGAGACGGGCGGCTCTATCACGGTCGGGTCGAACGCGCCTTACGGCATCCCCTGCGTGTACTGAGCGGGCTCACAGCGCGGTCAGATCCCGGTGCCCGGCCGGATCACGCTCACGAACAGGTACGTGTGATGCTTCACGGTGCACGAGGGGAAGTCGAAGAACGCGTTGCGGGCACTGAACTGGTTCGGCGGATACACCTTGAGGTAGGTCGCCGTCTTCGGCTTGCAACCGGAGGTGGAGACTTCCGCGGCCCCATAGCCGAACAGCGCGTGTGCCGTCCCTCCGGCCCCGATGTTCACCCAGGCGCCGGGCCAGATGTTCTGACGGCCGGCCGCGTCGCCGAGCTGCTTGCCGTTGGCGTCGGTGGCGGATACGCCCGGGTAGCCCCACACCCGGCAGGTGTGGTTGCTGATGTTGGTGAACTCCAGCGGGTAGTACCAGGTGCCGGCCGCGCCCTGGCCTTCGTCGACGTTCACCCAGACGACGAGGTTGGCGGTGCTGCACACGGGCGGGATGTTGGCAGGTGCCGCGGACGCGGCGGTGCTGGCCCACACGGCCGAGCCGATGCCTAGTCCCAGTACGGCCGCGAACGCGGCCATCGTACGACGAGTTCGGTTGAACATTGTCTTCCCCCACTACTTGAAAAGGATCCCCGGGGAGTCGGTTAGCCGACGCCGGGCTGAATCCGCCGGATCCGCAGGTATGTGCGGGCCTTGACCGTGCACACGGCGTTGTCGAAGAACGCGATCCGCGCGCTGCGCTGATCCGGCGGGTAGACGTTCAGGTACGACGCGGTGACGCGCCCGCAGCCGGGGTTGAACACCACGGCGTCGACGTACAGCAAGGTGGCGTGCGCCGTGCCGCCGGGCGCCACGTTCACGACTCGCCGCGGGATTGTCGTGTCGCGGACCGCCGCGGCGCCGAGCTGCTTGATGTTGCCGTTGACGGCGGAGACACCTGGCCAGCCGACCAGGTAGCAGGTGTGATTGCTGATGTTGGTGAAGTCGAGCGGGTAGTAGATGGTCCCGGCGGCCCCGTTGGCCAGCTCTGGCGAGATCCAGACGGCGAGGTTGGCGCTGGTGCACTCCGGGATAGCGGCCGGCGCGGCGGACGCGGATGACGAAGCCACCACGGCCGACCCGATGCCCAGGCCCAGAGCCGCCACGGCGGCGGCGATCACGCGACGAGATCTGAACAACATGGTTTCTCCCCGGATTCGAAACGAGTTCTCGTCCTACTGAGAGCGACCACGCATCCGCCAGATACACAGGGCCGCCGCGGCGGCGCGGAAGGCGTCCGGTCATCCTTGGGGGATGCGGATTCGAGGGGCGATCCCCACCCGGGGGCAGCCAGACGGCGTGGTGACGGTTGAGGCGGGAGTGATCACGGACGTCAGTCCGGCCGCGGCGGGGTCCGATCCGCCGTTCTCCGGCACGATCCTGCCCGGACTGCTCGACATCCACTGTCACGGCGGCGGCGGGCACACCTTCTCAACGTTCGATCCCGACGAGGCGCTGGCGGCCGCGGCGTATCACGCGTCGTGCGGAACGACCGGCGTCGTCGCGAGCCTCGTCACCGCCGCGCCGGAGGACCTGCTGCGGCAGGTGCGCGCGCTGGCGCCGCTGGTCGCCGACGGCCGGCTGCTCGGCATTCACCTGGAGGGGCCGTTCCTGTCCCCCGCCCGCCGCGGCGCGCACTCCCCCGCGCTGCTCCGCGACCCGGACCCCGCGCTGACGCGGGACCTGCTCGAAGCTGGCGGCGGCGCGATCAAGATCGTTACTTTGGCTCCGGAACGGACGGGGGCGACCGCGGTCGCGCGGATGCTGCGCGAGGCGGGAGTGGTCGTGGCGTTCGGGCACTCGGACGCGGATTACGCCGTGTTCGCGGCGGCGCTGGCCGACGCCGGCGGATCCGCGCTCGTCACGCACCTGGGGAACGCGATGCCGCCGCTGGGCCACCGGGCCGCCGGACCGGTCGCGGCGGCGCTCGTCGCCGCCGCGAGCGACGAGGCGAGCGTGGAGCTGATCAGCGACGGGGTGCACGTCGACGCGGGGTTCACCCGCCTGGTGTTCTCCGCCGCGGCGCCGGGACGGGTGGTCCTGGTGACCGACGCGATGGCCGCCGCCGGGATGCCGGACGGAACGTACCAGCTCGGGCCGCTGCGGGTCCGGGTGAGGCACGGGGTGGCCCGGCTAGCACCAGACGATGAGGGCACCGAACTCGGTGACCCGTCCGTTGACGAGCTCGCGGGCGGGGCCGGTCCTGAGCCCGGTGCCGGGGTTCCGTCCGCTGCCGGGGCGATCGCGGGCGGGACCAGCAACTTGCTGCACGTGGTGGCGACGGCCGCCGCGGCCGGGGTGCCGCTCGCCGACGCGGTCCGGGCCGCGTCGCAGGCGCCTGCCCGCGTCCTCGGGCGGGCCGACCGCGGGCCGCTCGCCCCCGGCATGACCGCCGACCTCGTGGTGACGGACGAGAACCTGGCCCCGGTCCGGGTGCTGCGGGCCGGGCGATGGCTCGATTAGCCGGGCGCCGTCAGTAGGGTGAACTTCGTGGATGAGGACGAATGGAAACGCCGCGGGGCATCGTTCGGCGCGGTCGCGGCGGCGTACGACGAGCACCGGCCTGAATACCCGCAGGCGGCGGTGCGCTGGTGCCTCGCCCCGGCCCTGGCGGCCGGGGCCGACGTGGCCGGGCTGCGAGTGCTGGATCTCGGGGCGGGCACCGGCAAGCTCACCGGCGTGCTGGCCCGGCTTGGCGCCGAAGTGACCGCGGTGGAGCCCGACCCGGACATGCTCGCCGAACTCCGCCGCCGGCTGCCCGGCATCCGCTCGCTGCCGGGCAGCGCCGAGGCCATCCCGCTGGCCGACGGCTCGGTGGACGCGGTGCTGTGCGGGCAGGCGATGCACTGGTTCGACCTGAACGTGGCGCTGCCGGAGATCGCCCGGGTGCTGGCAGCCGGCGGGGTCCTTGGCGCGCTGTGGAACAGCGATGACGACCGGGTGGAGTGGGTGGCGGGCCTGCAGGCGGCGGTCGGGGGCGCCGCGCGGCGGTCGCTGTCGATGCAGCGGGCCATGATGGCGGATTTGGGCGTGCGGTTCCTGCCGGACCTGTTCGGCCCGCTGGAGCGCGCCGAGTTCGAGCACGGCCAGCGGCGCACCGCGCCGTCCCTGGTCGCCACGATCGCGACCCACTCACAGCTGCTCGTCATGCCGCCGACCGAACGCGAGCGACTGCTCACCCAGGCCACCGTCTACCTGGCCACGCGGCCGGAGACGTCCGGCGGCGAGTTCACGCTGCCCATCCTCACGTCCGCGGTGCGCGCGGCGCGGCTGGGGACAGGCGACTCACCCGGTCCGTCGAGGATGTAGAGTCCACCCGTGGGTACCGAGACCGATCTTGAGTCGCTGTCCTCGCGCGAGCTGCACGACATGGCGATGCGCCGCGCGCTGCACCACGGCGACGTGAAGTTCCTGTGGGACCTGCTGCGTGAGATCCCGGCCGCCGAGGAGATCGCCGGGCGCCCGGCCGAGGCGGGGGCCGATCTGACGCAGGTCTCGGCGCTGATCAGCGACGCGGTCGGGTCCGGCGAAGGCGAGGTCGCCGACGCGCTCCGCCCGCTGTACATCGATTACCTGACCAAGCACCAGCACAAATGAGCGTGGCGCGCCTGTCAGGCGCGCCACGCTCACGCTGGCCTAGATTCAGGCCTGGAGGACGCCCTCGATCTCGAGGGTGACGGTGACCTTCTCGCTGACGGCCACGCCGCCGGGGACGCCGGGGATCGGGCCGTTGAAGGAGACGCCGTAGTCCAGCCGGTTGATCTCCGTGGTCGCGGAGAACCCGACCCGGGTGCCGCCGTACGCGTCCGGGCCGAAGCCGCTGACCTCGAGCTTGAACGTCACGGGCTTGGTCACGCCCTTGAGCGTGAGGTTGCCGTCCAGCAGGAAGTCGGCACCGTCCGCCCGCACGCCGGTGGACGCGAAGGTCATGGTCGGGTACGTCTCCACCTCAAAGAAATCAGCGCTGCGGATGTGCGCGTCGCGCTGCTCCTGGCCGGTGCTGATCGAGGTGAGGTCGACCGACGCGGTCACGGTCGAGTCCAACGGGTTCGCCCCGGTGACGATCGTGCCCTCGAACTTGTCGAAGCGACCGCGAACCTTGCTGACCATCATGTGCCGGACCGTGAACGAGACCTCGGAATGAACCGGGTCGATGGCCCAGGTGCCGGCGATGTAGCCGGGGATTTCCACGGCGGTGGTGCTCATCGAGCCTCCAGGGTTAAGGATTAATTCTAGTACGCTCAAGTGCGTTAGTTCCTTATAGTAACCAGAACTGCATGATGTGTCAAGCACTTTTCTTCGGCGTTACTACAGCGTAGGGTTGCAGTCATGACAGCACTAGGCGGCGAGGCCGCGTTCGTCGCGGGCTCCTGCCGGGTGCGGACGGTGCTCGACCGGATCGGCGATAAGTGGGCGATCTACGTCGTCAACCAGCTCGGCCAGGGGCCTCACAGGTTCAGCGAGCTCAACCGCGGGATCGACGGCATCACCGCGCGGATGCTCACCGTCACCCTGCGCGGACTCGAACGCGACGGCATCGTGACGAGGACCATGCAGGCGGTGGTCCCGCCGCGTGTCGACTATCAGCTCACCCAGCTCGGCGAGACGCTGCTCGACACGATCGGGCAGCTGGCGGCCTGGGCCGACGCGCACATCAGCGAGATAGAGGCGGCCCGGGCGGACTACGACGCCCGCTCCTGCCCGGATGCCTGCCTTGAGGAGTAAGTAGGCCGGCTCGCCGGCCAGCCAGGCCGCCCCGCGGGCATAGAGCGCCTCCACCGCGGGACCGCGCAGCCCCGGCATGTCGGGCTTGACCGGGAATCCCGCCTGGACCTGCAGGTACGCCAGGTACCTGTAGCCCTCAGGGAACCGCCCGAGGAGGTTGGCGTCGAGCTCCAGCACGGCCCCCGGGGTTACCGGGTCCAGCCGGTCCTTCTCGTAGATCGGCTGGCGCAAGACGATGGCCCAGCGTCCGTCCCGCTTCTCGAAGAAGTCGTAGAACCGGCCGACGCAGGCCACGTCGCACAGCACGCCGTGCACCTCGCCGCGCTGCATGATCGTCATCCGGGTCTGCGAGATCGCCCGCGTCCCGGCCAGCGTCGACTGGCTCGCGCCGGTGTAGTGCAAGATGTTGACGCCTCGCTCGAAACCCTCCCGGCTGACCCGGATGAAGTCCTCTTTCTGGCCCTGGAACCAGGTCGCCATCATGTAACCGTCGTCGTGCCACTGCTCGCGGAACCAGTCCCAGTTCGCGCTGTCCCTGGCGAGCGCCCAGGATTCCACGACATCCCTGATCGCAAGCCGATCGGCACGCGTCTCATCGGTCATGCAGATCTTTCTATCATTCCGAACGGCGGGGCGCAGGGGCGAGCCGAGCACGCCGTGGATCATTGCCAGCGGAAGCGCCAGGCCGCGACGGCGCAGCCGGCGGCGGCCCAAGCCAGCAGGACGAGCAGGTCGGTCACCGGGGCGTGCTCGACGGGCGTGTAGCCCTGCTGCAGGATCTGGGCGAGCGCGCGGACCGGGAGCAGCCCTACCGCCACGGACAGCCAGCGCGGCACGCTGAACGTCGGGTCGAAGATCCCCGACATGATGGCCACCGGCAGGTAGCTGGCGTTGGCGATCGGCGAGGCCGACTCGGCGCTGCGCGCCACCGAGCTCAGCGCCAGGCCGAGCGACCCGAAGCACACGACGCCGAGCGCGAGGCCGCCGGCGATCTCGGCAAAGCCAACGGGACGCGGTACCGCGCCGAACGCGAGCCAGCCGATCACGGCGGTGCACGCGGTGATCGCCACCGTTGTCGCCGCGGTGCTGCCGACGACCCCGGACAGGTAGGCGCTGGCCGGCAGCGGCGTGGTGCGGATCCGCTTCAGCACCCCGTCGTGGCGCAGCGTCGCGAGCTTCGCGCCGAGGTTGACGTAGGCCGCCACGATCACGCCGAACGCGAGGATCGACGGCACGAAGATCATCTGGGCCTTGACGTGGGTGCCCGGCAGGAAGCCGCCCGCCGTTGTCGACCCGATGAGCAGCAGCAGCGCCAGCGGCAGCACGAACGTGAAGAACGCGTACTCGGCGCTGCGCCAGAAGGACCGCTGTTCGAGCAGCGCCTGACGGGCAGCCAGACGCACATTCCTGATCAGCGTGCCCCTCCGTTGACAAGCCGGAGGTAAGCGTCCTCCAGCGTCGGTGTTTCGACCGCGAGGTCATCGAGGTCGCCGAGGTCATTGTCAGCCGCCCAGGCGAGCAGTTCCCGCAGCGCCACCGCCGCGTTCGGCGTCAGGCAGACGGCGAGGTCCCCGCGGACTTCGATGTCGAGGCTTCCCGGCGGACTTACGTCACCGCGGCGCAGTGCGAGCGGCGCGGCGAAGGAGATCGTCGTCGGCACGCCGGCCTGCCTGGCCACCTGCCGGACCGAGCCCGCCGTCTGCACGCGGCCGCCCTGCAGGATCGCCACCCGGTCGGCGAGCCGTTCCGCCTCGTCGAGGTAGTGCGTGGTGAGCACGATCGTCTTGCCGAGCGACCGCAGGTTCTCGATCGCCGCCCAGCACCGGCGGCGCGATTCGGGGTCGAACCCGGTGGTGGGCTCGTCGAGGAAGACCAGGTCGGGGTCGCCCGCCAGGGCCAGCGCGAAGTCGAGCCTGCGCCGCTGGCCGCCGGACAGCCGCCGTACCTGGGAGCAGCGATCCGCGGTCAGTTCCACCACATCGAGCAGCTCGGCGAGCGGGCGCGACCGCGGATAGTAGGCGCGCCAGATGTCGATCAGCTCGCCGACGCGCGCCTGCCTGGGGAACCCGCATTCCTGGAGCACGATGCCTATTCGCTCGCGCAGCGCGCACCGCTGACCAGCGGGATCGAGCCCGAGCACGCGCACCGTGCCGTCGGTGCGCGACCGGAATCCCTCGAGGATCTCGAGTGTGGTCGTCTTGCCCGCGCCGTTCGGGCCGAGGAGGCAGAAGACCTCGCCGAAGCGTACTTCGAAGTCGACGCCGCACAGCACCTGCCGGGCTCCGTAGCTCATCCGCAGGCCGCGTACCTCGATCGCAGGCGGCGGCGCCGCGGCCTGTTGACCGGGTGTTAGCAACAGCTCGGTCGTCATTGGCGTCCTCCGAGGAACTTGGCTGGGACCAGGGCGTGCATCAGCGCGTCTATGGCGGTCTCTTCGGCGAGGTCGTCGGGTATCACGGCGCCGTGGGGGTCGGAGTGCCGGTGCCGCGCGAACCACGTGAGCGTCTCGAGCACCAGCCGCGCGGTCGCCGCGGCGTCGGGCGTGGCCCGCAGCCGGCCGGCCTTGGCCCGGGTGTGCAGGTACTCGGTCAGCGCCACGAGGACGGGCCTGCGCAGCCCGGTGTTCAGCAGGTCGGCGAGCGCGGGCAGTTCGCGCGCGGACCGCTCGATCATGTCCGCGGCCTTCCTGGTCTGCGTCCCCAGGACGTACAGCTCGCGCATGACCGCCTCAAGCTCCACGGCGGGGTCGTCGTGCCAGGCGCCGCGCACCGCGGCGGCGAGCGAGCCAACCGGCACCTCGGTGGCCACGAAGTCCCTGACCTGGTGGATCATCTGGGCCAGCGATGCGGGCCGCAGCGGGAAGTCGGCGCCGGCCGGCGGGTCCTCGAGCGCCAGCGCGTGCTTGATGGCCAGCACGAACAAGCCTTCCTTGCTGTCCACATAGCGGTAGATGGCGGCCTCGGACAGGCCCGCCTCGCGGGCCACGTCGCTCATCCGCGCGGCTCGGTAGCCGTCGGCGGTGAACACGCGGACCGCGGCGGCGATCACCTCACCGAACCGCTCATGAGCGCTGCGCTTACCTGACACGCGCGTCACTATATGCGTAAGTGAGCCGGTCACTTACCATCTTTGACTGGTTTAGACCATACGGTGACGCGGTTCACATCGCGAATGGTCAGCGATAGGGTCGCCCCCGTGGAATCGGTGAACTTTGACCGGGCGGCCGAGTACTACGACGCGACGCGCGCGCTTCCCGCCGACAGCATGAACGAGCTCAGCGGCCTGCTCGCCGCCGAACTGGCCGGCCGCCAGCCCTGCCTGGAGATCGGCGTCGGCACCGGCCGCATCGCGCTGCCGCTGCGCGACCACGGGATCAGGCTGGCCGGACTGGACATCTCCGCTGGCATGCTGCGACGGCTGGCCGTCAACGCCCGGGACCGCGGCCCGGTGCCGCTGCTCCAGGCCGACGCCACCAGGCAGCCGCTGGCCGCCGGCAGCTTCGGCGGCGTGCTCGCGGTGCACGTGCTGCACCTCATGCAAGACTGGCGGGTTGCCGTGGACGAGGCGCTGCGGGTGCTGCGCCCGGGCGGCGTCCTGATCGCGGGGCTGCAGGGCCGCGGGCGGCGGCCGGGCGCCGGGGCACCGCACAGTGGGGCACCGGACGGCGGGGCACCGGACGGCGGGGCACCGGACGGCGGGGCACCGGACGGCGGGGCACCGGACGGCGGGGCACCGGACGGCGGGGCACCGGACGGCGGGGCACCGGACGGCGGGGAAGGGTGGGGCGGGGTGCCGTGGCGCGGGGCGCTGCGGGAGTCACTCCAGCGCCACGGGCTCGTCCGCGTCGAGGTCGGTACCCGCGACCCTGAGCTGGTCGCCGGCTACCTGAGCGGGCGCGCGTCCGCGCGGCGGCTTGACCCGGTTCCGGTGCGCAGGACCCACACGCTGGCCGAGGCGATCGCCCGGATCGAGCAGCAGACCTTCTCGTGGACGTGGTCGTACACGCCGGACCAGATGCGTGCCGTGGCCGACGACATCCGCGCCTGGGCGAGGCGGGAGGACATGCCGCTCGACCAGGGGTACACGGTGGAGTCCGAGCTCCAGTGGTGGGCCTTTGACGTGTAGCCGCTACGCCGCGGGGCGCAGGAGGTCCTCAGCGCGGTCCAGGGTGTGGCGCAGGTTATTGCCGCCAACGAGGGCGCGCGCCTCGTCCATGGTGACCCACTGCAGCAGCGCGCCCGGGCTCTCAGGTATCACGTCCTCCGGGTGCCCCGTCGCGAGGAAGTACCGCAGGTCAGCGTGCTTGTGCGCGGGCTCGCCGTTGCCCGCGGGGACATTGCACAGCACCGCGTGCCTGATCGCGTCGTCAGGCCACGGCCGCAGGTCGGGCAGGCCCGTCTCCTCGCGCGCCTCCCGCAGCGCTATCGCCAGCGGGTCACCCTCCCCCGGGTCGCCGTGCCCGCCGACCTGCAGCCACATCCGCATCCGCTGGTGCCAGCGCAGCAGCACGCGTCCGCTGTCCGGGTGCATGACCAGCGCCGAGGCGGTGAAGTGCATCGGCAGGGATCGCAGCCACGGGTCGGGCTCGGCGGCGGCGAGCCGCCGCATCCTGTCGACGTCGGCGGTCTCGGTGTCTCCCTGTGGCCGGTAGCCGGCTAGCCATCCGCTGATCACCGGACCATGGTGCCATGGCTCGTGCGGAGAGGGTGACGTGCGGGAGTAAGCCCGGTTCGTTCGGGATAATCGGGTTGGATCTTTACCGACCTGGCCGCGGGAGTGACCGACGTTGAGGAGGGAACGCGATGGGAGTTGTGGGCACGCTGCTGAAGAACCGGCGGGCCGGGGAGACGCGCCTGGCCTGGAACCTGCCGGGGCTGAGCGGACCGGAGACCCTGGAGCTCACTAGCGAGGCGTTCGGTGACGGTCAGGCGATTCCGGCCGAGCATGCGGGGAAGCGGGCTGGTGGCCGCAACGTCTCGCCGCCGCTGGCCTGGACCGCGCCGCCGCCTGGCACGGCGGAGTTGCTGCTGCTGGTCGAGGACGTCGACGTTCCGATGCGGTCGCCGTTCGTGCATGGGGTGGCGCGAATCGCGGCCGATGTGCGCGCGCTGCCGGCCGGCGGGCTCGCGGCGGCCGACCCGGCGCCGGGCGTGCGGGTGCTGCGATCGGGCATGGGGCGCGGCTACCTGGGGCCTGAGCCGATCAAGGGACACGGCCCGCACCGGTACGTGTTCCAGCTGTTCGCGCTGGCGGCGCCGGCGGTCGCCGACGGGGATCCCGCGGCCGAGCGCGCCAGGCCGCGGGCCCTGCTCGCCGCTGTCGCCGGGCCGGTGCTGGCGCGCGGCCGGCTGACCGGCGTCTACTCGCGGTAGGGCGACTGTCAGCGCTACGTCACGAGCCCGTGGGCCTCGCGGTCAGTTAACTGTGTCTTTACACTGGCAAGGGGCTTGCGCGCGGATGCGTAACGCCGTGGCGTTTTGCTGGAGTTATGACGATGATCTTGGCCGATGAGCCCGCTGTCGCCGCGCTGTGGCGCTACCCGGTGAAGTCCATGCAAGGCGAGGAACTCAGCGCGAGCCAGGTGACCTCGGCCGGCCTGCTCGGCGACCGGCAGTTCGCCGTCGTCGACCCGGCGACGGGGAAGGTCGCGGGCGCGAAGAACCCGCGTAAGTGGCCGGGGTTCCTGCAGTTCCGCGCCGGCTACGTGGCACCGCCCGCGGCTGGGGCGGCGCTGCCGCCTGTCCGGGTGACCCTGCCCGACGGCACGTCAGTGACCAGCGAGGACGGCGACCTGGCGAAGCTGCTGTCGGAGGCGCTCGGGCGCGACGTGGTGTTCACGGGCACGGCCGCGTTCTCCGGTGGAGCGGGTGATTCCGACGGGGCGGCCCGGGCTGAGGACTATCAGATCGACTCCGGCGACGTGATCGATTGGGAGTTGCCGGCTGGCACGTTCTTCGACTGCGCTCCGGTGCACCTGGTGACGACGGCAACGCTGGACCGGCTCCGGTCGCTGTATCCCGCGGGTCGTTTCGAACCGCGCCGGTTCCGGCCCAACATCATCGTGGCCACCGGGCCTGAAGTTTCCGGGTTCGTGGAAAACGACTGGGTGGGGCGCGTGGTGGCGATCGGAGACAGCGTGCGGCTACGGGTGTTCATGGCCACCGGGCGCTGCGTGATGACCACGCTCGCTCAGTACGACCTGCCGAAGGACTCCGGCATCCTGCGGACCGCCGCCCAGCACAACGACGCGGCGGTGGGCGTCTACGCCGAAGTGGTGTCCGGCGGGCTCGTGCGCCGAGGGGACCTCGTCACGGTCCTGTGACGCCGCTTTGTGCGCCTCCGGTGCACGCTGGACCCCGCGCGCCGCAGGCGGACGCCGGACCCCGCGTGCCGCATCCGTCACCCGCGAGGCCCTAGCGCCGTCGGCGGGCGAGAGCTTGGGGCCCGCGGGTGAACAACACGTTGTCTTGGGCTCAGCGCCGGGCCGCAGCTTGCCCCACGGGCAAACTCAGCCCCGCTGGTAACGCCGCTGCCCGCTTTTCTTGTGTCGGCGTGCTATTACTCCTGTGTCGAGATCAAGGTCGAACGTAGTGCTGAAGGTTCGACCGGCTGTGGCCGGTCAAACCTTCAGCCGTATCGGAAACCAGGCCTGTCCTGGTCGGACGATCTTGGTAAATGGCACCTGTGAGGCGTCCGGAAGCGGGAACCGGTTCTGCGCGGGCACTTAGATGTCTACGGGGTGTCGACAGCAGTCACTTGGGCCACTTTGGACTCAAGAACACTACCGTTGTCAAGTAGCGTGGGGAACACGTTTTCTCAGCCCAGGGCCTTTTATTTTGCTCGCACGCATGTTCTAATGAAGGGTATGGGCCACCCTCGTGTGGGAACACACTGCCAGGTAACCGCGGCGCTCTTCCCTGCGCCGCGGCGACCGGGCACTGCCCGCACGCTTTGGCACGGGCCGTCGGGGGTCGTCGGGGCCCGGGCTGGCGGAGTCGGCACTTAGTTCCGCACGGGCTGAGCGCCCGCCATCAGGCCAGCTGATGATGCCGCCTCCGCGCTGGCGTCCTGGGGTAACCAGCTTGCCGCACCACCGGCCGGCGAAACGCCGGCATACAGAGGACGCCTGTAAGGGGTGCAACATGAACCAATTCGAATATATAGACTACCCTGACGCGGAACGGCGCGCAATGCTGGAAAACAGCGGCGCGGCGGTGGATCGCATGTTCGGCGGCCAAGCCCCTCGGCACGCGGCACCCGGTCATGCCGCGCCGCGTTACTCCGGGTCAGAGCGAGGGACGGGACGGCGCCCCCGTGAGCGCGGCCGGACCGAACGCGGCGACGCGAAGAACACTATCCCGGAAGAGGGCAGGGCCGGGCGCGGTGAGGCCAGGTACGCGGGTCAGGGGAACGCCGCGTCGCGCCGCGGTACCCCCGGCACCCCAGGCCGGGAGGGGACCGGGCGCGACGGGACCGGGCGCGACGGGGCCAGGCGTGAGGCGGCCGGGCCGGAGGGGACCGGGCGGGAGCGGTCCGGGCGGGAGGGGGCAGGCCGGGAGAGGTCCGGACGCGACGGGACCGGGCGGGAGCGGTCGGGGCGCGACGGGACCGGGCGGCGTGAGAAGGGGGCCGCGTACGGCGGGCGGGCCATCAGGGACGCGGGGGATGACGCTGGCTACGGTGCGGGGGAGCCCAGCTACCGCGCCCCCGACGCCGGGCGTCACGAGCGGGACACCGTCCGGTTGGACGCCTACCGCCCGCCGCGCCCCTGGGGCCTGGACGACGGCAGCGACACCGATTACGACGAAGACTCTGACGACGACGCGGACTCGGACCTCGACGCGGCGGCTGAGTACGAGGCGGAAGGTGAGTACGAGGCGGAAGGTGAGTACAAGGCGGAAGGTGAGTACGAGGCGGACGAGGAGTATGACGAGGAGGCCGATGACGACGCGGACGCGGAGTACGACGGGGAGGCTGGGTACGGGGCGGGCGCCTCGTACGAGGCGGACGCCGCCTACGAGGCGGTCGCTGGCTATCCCGGCGCGGGCGGTGGGTTCCGGTCGGCGGATGGCGGGTACCGGCGGGCGGAAACCAGGGAGCGCCGCGGGGGTGGCGGGTTGCGGGGGGCGGCGGTTTATCACGCCGACCGGCCGCCTGGTTACGGGGCCGGGCTCGCCGGGGCTGAGGCGGACGGATACGGCCCGGCCACCGAAGCGCAGGAGGCCGGCGACCGGACGGACGTGCTCATCAACCGCGGCCGGCACCATACGCGGCCGAAGGGGGTCCGGCGCTGGCTGAGGCACTGGCGAGCGATCGGCATCGGGATCGTGGGCCTGGTCATCGGTGTGGTCGCGCTCGCGTTGGTCCTGCCGGGCAACGACGCGACCTGGCCGTCCAGCGTGGCGCTTGTACAGAAGGAAATCAACGTGGCCTGCGAGAACCCGAACGTGGTCTCCGAGCCCAGCCAGGTGAACTTCGCCTGCGGCAAGGAAACCCGGCAGATCCTGTGGGTGTTCTCCTTGCTGACCAGCGGTGACAACCCGAACTACAGCGACGCGGCGAACGGCAGGAAGGGACTGGAACCGATCACCCCGGTGCAGGGGGGCGACGTCGCGTGGTCACTGAACCTGCACCACCCGTACGATTCCGCGAACCCGACGGACAGCCTCGCGGTCGCGGCGCGGGCCATCAACAACATCATCGGCGGCGCGACGCTGACAAGCAGCAGCGGCTCCGCGGTGGTGCAGCCCGGGCTGGAAAGCACGGCGTCGAACTGCAGCCGGTACACCGGATCGTCCGCCCTGGTTACGCGTCTTGGGTTCCCGTCGGTCTGCGCGCAGCCGGTGACGAGCCCGGCCGGGCAGGCGGCCCTAGTCAGTGACGTGTTCAAGCAGTGGATGGTCGGCGCCCCCGCGCAGGTCGCGACCGAAGCCGGCGTGCTGTACGAGAACGCCGACAACCCCGGCGCCCCCAGCGTCCAGGCGATTTTGAACTCCTTGCCGCAAACAGGACTGTAACCGCAGAAAGGGGGCAGTGGTGTCCGTGCATTCCGCCAGGAAGCCATGGTGGCAGCAGGCAACGGCGCTTGTGACCGTGAGCGCTGGCGGCGTGATAACCGGGTTCAGCTTCGTTCCTGGAGCGGCCGCCACGATGACCTCGCCGACGGGCATGCCGCTGCACCTGCTAGCGCTGGAGAAGGCGGCCAGCGGAACCGCGGATGCCAGCGGGACCGCTGACCACAGCGATGCCGCGCTGCGCGCGGCCATCGTCAACGTGGCCAACTACTACCTGAGACTGGCGAAGACCAACACCCCAGCGCAGATGGAGGCGCTGATCTGGGACAAGGACAGCCTGGACCAGGCCGACCACGGCCCGTCCTGCGCGGCATTCGCCAGCCTCACGCTTGAACTCGCGGCGCAGGCCGTGGGGCAGCAGAGCTGGGTCACCGGCGGGACGACGTACCCGTGGCCGCTGCACGAATGGGCGGACGTGCGCGTCGACCCGAATCCTGACTCGCTCGATATCACGTCGATCCTGCAGGACGCTCAGGCCCATGGCCGGTGGCATCCGGTCGCAGACGCCTACCAGCCGCAGCCGGGTGACTGGGTGCTGTTCAGCGGCCACGTGGAGGTGGTGACCAGCTACGCGAACGGGGTGCTTGACAGCATCGGCGCCGACTCGCTGCCCAACCTCACGGTCAACGCCCACTCCATGGGCGGACCGCTCGCCGACCAAGGTGTGGTCGGGTTCGTGGACAACGGTCACCTCGCCAGCCAGTCGTCGGCGGCCGCCCCGCCTATCCGGGTGCGGCCCGCGCAGCACAACGGCAATGAGAAATCTCCAGGGCGAGAGGGCCTGGCGAACATTCCCGGCGACGCCGTGGATAGCGGGGCGACCATCGCCCCGCCAGCCGGCGCGGGGCAGGCGGCCCAGGCAGCGGCGGCGATTCCGGGCGCCATCGCCCCGTCCGGCCTGGCCAGCGCTGCGACCAACGCGGTCGGCACGGCGGGCACGGCCGGCACCGCGGGCGCGGCGGGCGCGGCGGGGGCGGCGGGGGCAGCGGGCACCACGCGGAAACCGGCGGGCACGGCGGGCACCACGCGGAAACCGGCGGGCACGGCGGGCACCACGCGGAAACCGGCGGGCACGCGAACCCGCCCGGCTAGCGGCGGACAGCGGCGAGCCGCCGCCACGAGCACGGCGCCCTCCCCCGGCTCGGCGGCGGAGACACGGGCGCAGCAGGCCTTTATCAGCCAGATCGCCCCTGGCGCCTTCGCCGCCCAGCAGCGCTACGGCGTTCCCGCCTCGGTCACCATCGCGCAGGCCATCGACGAGTCCGACTGGGGACGCAGCTCGCTGGCCGTGCAGGACCACAACCTGTTCGGCATCAAGGGAACGGGGCCGGCCGGCAGCGTCGCGCTCCCGACCGAGGAGTACGTCGACGGGCAGTGGGAGTCGATCACCGCCTCGTTCCGCGTCTACCACAACATCGCCGAGAGCATCTCCGATCACGCCGAGCTGCTCGCCACCGACAGCGTCTACCAGCGGGCGATGGCGGACCGCGCGGTGCCCGACGCGTTCGCGAACGACCTCACCGGGGTCTACGCGACCGACCCCGAGTACGGCGCGAACCTGATCGCGATCATGCGGCTGTACAACCTCTACCGCTTCGACACACAGGCCGACGGGCGGCAGAAGGCTACGAACGTCACCCAGGCGGCAGGCGGCGACGGGGCGGCCACGGCCGCGACGGCGACGGGCAGCGCCGACATTCCCGGCGGCGCGCCGGCTTGGTGGAACACTCCAGGCAAGGCGCCACCCGAAGGCAGCGCGGCGATCCCGGGCGCCGTCGGATACCCGGGAACTGTCGCGTCCCCGGGGACCGTCACGGCCGCCGGGGCGGCCCCGATTCACCGGGGCGCGGCCACCCCGCGGACCACGCAGCCGCGCGTCAGCGCGCCTGCCCGGGTCAGGGCGCCAGCTCCGAGCGCCGCCCGGGCGCGAGCTCGGACCGCTGTGCCGCGGCCCGTCAGGAACGCGACGGTGCGGGGCAGTGCCCAGATCCCTGGCCTCGTCGCGCCGAGCGTGCCGCAGTACCGGGGCAAACTGCCCGCGACGGTGGCGACGGCCTACTTCGCAACGGCGAAAGCACCGCTGGGCCGGGCCGAACAGCTGCACCGCGACGTGGCCGCCCAGGCGGGCATCCGGTGGCAGCTGCTGGCCGCCTGCGACTGGATGCAGTGCCAGGCCGACCCGCGCTATTCGCCGGTGCACGGCGAGCGCCTCGGCACGCTCAACGCCGACTACACCGCGTACGACACGAAGTCGCAAGCCCTCTACCAGTCCGCGTCCGACCTGATCGAATTGAGCGCCGCGGTCTACTGCATCGACCTGACCGCGCGGCGGCCGCTGTCCGTGCGCGCGCTGGCCGACGCGTTCGCCGCGTTCCGCTGGGGCGCGATCCTGCGCAGGCACGGCGTGTCGGCGATGGAGTTCCCCTATTCCGTCGCCGGGCTGACCGACCAGCACCTGAAGATGCACTGGCCCGTCGTCAACGACCCAGGCGCTCCCGACAAGCCGGGCGGGAAATTCCGCATGCCGTTCGGTGCCGTTCCTGTTGTCCTCTCCCTTCACTATCCGGCCACCGTATGAACCGACAGAAAGCGCAGGTATGCCCGTGGCACGCATCGTGAACCAGCGCGACCCCCAGCGCGACCCCCAGCCCGGCGACCGCTATGAGCCTTACGAGCAGTACGAGCGCGACGAGCCGGACCCCTATTACCAGCCGCGCCCGCGGCCGCGCCCGCGACGGCGGTGGCCGCGCCGGCTTCTCCCACGAGTCCCGCGATGGGCGAAATGGACGGCGGTCCTGGTCATCGTCGGCCTCTTCTTCCGCCGCGCCGTGGCGTGGACGGTGCTCGCCGCGCTGTCCGCGGGGCTGCACCTGTTCGGTGTGAACCTGCACCTGCCGCACATCTCGTTCGGCTGGCCCTGGCAGGCGATCTCGGCGGGCACCACCACCAACGTCGTCGTCGGACCGATCGTGCTGCAGAAGATCGAGGGCATCTCCCGCCCGGCCCTCGGCACGGAGAACTTCAACTTCGTCTTCACCCGGACGGTCAACAAGAGCGTCTTGTTCTGGCCGTGCTGGTACTCGGCGACGTTCTACGCGGTCGGCCGCGCCTCCGCCACGGTCGACCTGAACCCCGGCCCCGCCTGGTGGAAGCCGTCGACCGGCCACTACCAGCTGCGCGTCCTCAAGCACGCGGCGGCGGGGACCCCGGGCGAGCTCGCCATCTCCATGGCTCTTCCGGTTCCCCAGCTTCCCCAGTCCGTGCACGACATCAGCGTGGATAACACGCTGTCCCAGCCCATCTCGTCCTCGCACAGCTGGACGTATCCGGGGATCGGCTGCGGCACCCTCATCCATCCGCAGTTCGCGCAGTCCGTGCTCTACGCGCAGGCGCAGTCGGTGGCGTTCTACCAGGCCACCCACCTGGCGAGCGTGACAGGGCCGCTGGTCAAAGCGGCGGAGAACGAGGCCGTCACGATGATCCGCGACAACTTCATCCAGCCGACGGTCAACGCGCTCGGCTATACGCTCACCCAGTTCAGCATCCGCTGGGTCGCCCCGACGCTCGTCCTTCCGCACATGTGAGCCCGCGCACTCGCCACGCTGAACGTCGCCCCGGCCGAGGTAGCGTGGTAGGGGCAGGGACGATGGCTACGGAGGCGATGCGATGACTGCCGACGTGTACCCGGCCGCCGGCGGGCTGGTGGAGCGCGCCGCCGCGGCGTTCGTGTCCAGCGTGCCCGAGGTTCGCGCCGACGACGGCTACTTCGGGCCCGCCAGCGTCACCTGGCGGCTGAACGGGGACCTGTCCGCGCCGGTCGCGGGGCTGCGGTCGCTGCTGGTGCAGGCGCTGCACCCGCTCGCGATGGCCGGCGTCGACCAGCACAGCGACTGGCGCGCCGACCCGGCCGGACGCCTCGCGTCCACCGCCGCCTACCTCGCGACGATCACCTATGGCGACCGGGTGACGGCCCAGCGGGCCGCGGCTCGGGTCAGGAAGATCCATGACCGGGTGCGTGGCGTCGACCCGGTGACCGGGCAGGGCTACGCCGCCGGGGACCCGGACCTGCTGCTGTGGGTGCACGCCGCGCTCGTCGAGTCGGTGCTCGCGAGTGCGGACCTGTTCGGCGGGCCGCTGAGCGAGGCGGACAAGGACCGCTACGTGGCCGAGATGACCGCCGCCGCCGAACTCGTCGGGATCCTCCCGGGCCGCGCGCCGTCCACGATCGCCGAGCTGGACGACTACTTCAGCGCCGTGCGCCCGGTGCTCACGCTGAGCCCCGCCGCGGCCGAATCGACCCGGTACCTGCTCGACCTGCCCTGGCTTGACGAGGAGATGGGCGGGCTCTGGCGGGACGTGGGCGACGCGGCGGTCGCCGCGCTGCCGGAATGGGCGGCCCGCCTGTACGGCCTGGTCCCCAGGGAACCGGTCACAGAGCAACGCCGCGCCGAAGTCAGGCAGCTGCTCGGCGTCCTCGACGTGCTCTACCTCGGGGAGCCGGGCGTGCTCGAGGCGCGGCAGCGCCTGGAGCTGCGGATGCGCCAGGCGCGCCGCGGCAAGGCATAGCGGCGCGCGTGAGCAGGACCGACGAGGGGGTACCGGGCGAACCACGCGGGCGGGCCGCGGCGGGGAGCCCCCGGCTGCGGCTGAGCCGCGGACTCGCCGCCGTGCGCCTCGCCGCCAGAGGCGGGGCCAGGTACGCCGGCAGCGCGCCCCGGCTGTTCATCGCCGCCGGGGAGCATCGCGAGCGGCTTCGCAACGACCTGGCGCTGCAGACGGCCGAAGACGTCGCCGCCACCCTCGGGACGATGAAGGGCGTCCTGATGAAGATCGGCCAGATGGCCAGCTACGTCGACGACGGCCTCGCGCCGCCGGTGCGCCGCACGCTCAGCCGGCTTCAGGACAGCGTGCCGCCGATGAGCGCCGAACTGGCCGCCGAGGTCATCCGCGGGGAGTTCGGCGCGGCGCCTGAGGAGGTCTTCGGCACCTGGGACCCCGAACCGATCGCTGCCGCTTCCATCGGCCAAGTGCACCGCGCGATCACCCGCGACGGCCGCGCGGTCGCGGTCAAGGTGCAGTACCCGGGGATCGCCAAGACGATCGAAGCCGACCTCGGCAACGTCGCGCTGCTGCGCAGCCTGCTCCGGGTCGCCGCGCCCAACCAGGACGTCAACGCCCTCATCGACGAGCTGCGCGAGCGGATCACCGAAGAACTCGACTACGAGCGCGAGGCGGTCAACCAGCGGATGTTCGCCGACTACTACGACGGCCATCCGACCATCGGCGTGCCGCGCATCGTCGACGAACTGTCCACCGCGCGGGTGGTGACCAGCGACCTCGTCACCGGCGCGCGGTTCGCGGAACTGCTCGACTGGCCGCAGACCGAGAAGGACCTGGCGGCGGAGACGATGTACCGGTTCACCTTCCGCAGCCTGTACGAGGCGCACGCCTTCAACGGCGACCCGCACCCGGGCAACTACCTGTTCCACCGGGGCGGACGGGTCACGTTCCTCGACTTCGGCCTGGTCAAGTACTTCACGCCCGACGAGCTGCAGCCGCTGGTGCACATGGTGCGGTACCTGTGCGTCGACGAGGACCCCGAGGCGTTCCGCCGGGCGATGGAGGAGGCCGACTTCCTGACGCCCGGCGCGCCGCTGCCGACCGAGCAGATCGTCGAGCACATGGCGCTGTTCTACGACACGGTGCGGACACCAGGGACGCGGACCATGACCAAGGGCTACGCGTCCGCGGTCGCCCGTAGGTACTTCGACTTCCGCAACCCGCTGGCCGCCTACGCCCGCATCCCCCGCTCGTACGTGATCTTGCAGCGGATCAACCTGGGCATGTTCGCGCTGCTCGGCGAGCTGGGCGCCACCGGCAACTGGCGCGCGATCGCGGAAGAGATCTGGCCGTTCGTGCAGGCACCGCCATCGACCGCGATGGGCGAGGCGGAAGCTGCCTGGCTCGCACGCCGGCCACGCCGCCCGTAGCGGCGGGCGTCGGCGGGCGTCGGGGGGTTCCGGGGGGTCGTCCCCCGGCGTTAGCCGGGGGGTTCCGTGGGGTCGTCCCCCGGTCTAGAAGAGCATTATCCCGAACGGAGCCGGGCCGCCCCCGTTCCGAAAAATCATGCTCGTGATGGGGGGCGGGACGCTGCCGGCTCCGTGGCGCGGGTTTTTGAGCGGCTGCGGTACGCCGCGACGTTGACGCGGTTCGCGCAGGTGACGCTGCAGAACCGGCGCGACCGGTTCTTAGACAGGTCGACGAGGACGTCCTGGCAGTCGTCGGCCGCGCAGACCCGCAGGCGCGCCAGCTCGCCGGAGCGGATCACGTCCGCGATCGCCATCGCGGCGTCGACCGCCATCCGGTCGGCGAGCGGCGCCTCGGGGGACGTGGCGTGCACGTGGTAGCCCCAGCCGTCGTGCGTGACCAGCTGCGGCAGCGCGTTCGCGTCCCTGAGCAGCGCGTTGACGAGGTCGGCCGCCTCATCTTCCGTCATGTGCCACAACCGCTCAAGGCGCGGCCGCAGGTCCCGGACGGTGTCGAGTTCGGCCTGGTCGTGGGCGCGGCCGCCCGTCCAGCGCCACTCGTCGACGAACGCGTCGAGCGCGGCCATGTCGGGCAGTTCCTCGGTGCCGCCGCGCGCGGTGTTGACCAGCGCGGCGGTCGCGTTCAGTGACACCTCCGTGTCATGGGCAAAAAGCAATTGACCCCTTTCGCCGCCCGGGAGTAGTGTCATATACGTAGTTCATTTTTACCACTTACACGAAGCTGGTGACGAGGAGCGGGGCGCATGGCCACCGGATGGAGCGTAGACGACCAGGTCGCCAGCCCCGTGGTGGACGTGTTCAGCTCATCGCCTCAGGCGCCGGGCCGCACTGACGCCACTGCGCACGGGGCCGGCCGCGGGGTCGGGATCGGTATCGGTATCGGGCTGCTGTCGGCGGCTGCCTTCGGCACGTCGGGGACGTTCGGGACGTCGCTGATCGGGGCCGGATGGTCTCCGCTCGCCGCCGTCGTCGTGCGCGTGTCGATCGCGGCGCTCGTGCTCACCATCCCGGCGCTCCTGCAGCTTCGCGGGCGGTGGGCGTCGCTGCGCCGGCACGCGTGGCGGACGACCGGCTTCGGGCTCGTCGGGGTCGCGGCCTGTCAGGTGTGCTACTTCAACGCCCTGGAGCGGATGCCGGTCGGCATAGCGTTGCTGCTTGAGTACCTGGCCGTGGTGATGATCGTCGTGTGGCTGTGGCTGCGGCACGGTCAGCGGCCGCGGCCGCTGACGGTGACCGGCGGCGTCGGGGCGCTTGGCGGGCTGGCGCTGATGCTGAACCTGACGGGGGCGGGCGGCATCAGCGTGGCAGGCCTCATCTGGGGACTGCTGGCCGCCGTCAGCCTCACGGTGTACTTCTTCCTTTCGGCGTCCGTGACCGGTGAACCGTTGCCGCCGGTGGTGATGACCTGGGGCTCGATGATCGTCGGCGCCGTGGCGCTGGGACTAGTCGGGCTGACCGGCTTGATGCCGATGCGGTTCTCTGGGGCGGCGGTAACGCTGTTCGGAGACCGGGTGAGCTGGATCGTTTCCGTAGCCGGGCTGTCGGTCATCGCGGCGGCCTTCGCCTATGTCGCGGGCATCGGCGCGGCCCGCCGGCTTGGCGCCAAGCTGGCGTCGTTCGTCGCGATGGCGGAGATCCTGTTCGCCGTGCTGTTCGCCTGGGTACTGCTCGGCCAGGTGCCAACGGCCACGCAGTTCGCCGGCGGGGCGCTGATCCTGGGCGGAGTGGTGCTTGTCCGCCTCGACGAAGCGTGACCGCCTACGAGTTGCGCCGCGCCATGTGAGTCGCGGGTAGGCGGTACTGACGGTACTGGCCCTGCGGCGGGCGGGCTTGACGTGTCTGGCAGGGTTGGACGCATGAGTGAGAGCACGCACCGCCAGGTGCGGATCGAGCGCATCGCGAACAGCAGGTACACGGTGACCAACGAGCGCGGCGGGCAGATGACGGTGAGCACCGGGCAGGGGACCGACTTCACGCCGGTCGAGCTGCTGCTGACCGCGATCGGCGGCTGCACCGCGATCGACGTCGACATCCTCACGTCGCGGCGCGCGGAGCCGGACTCCTTCACCGTGGAGGTGGGCGCGGAGAAGGTGCACGACGAGAAGGGCCGCAACCTGCTCACGGACATCACGGTGACGTTCCGGATCGCGTTCCCGGACGGCGAGGGCGGCGACAAGGCACGGGCACTGCTGCCGGACGCGGTGAAAAAGTCGCACGAGCGTCTGTGCTCGGTCAGCCGGACGGTCGAACTCGGCACGCCGATCACGACTCACATCGAGTAGGCCCTGTTTGCCCGCGGACGAGAGCCTCAGTGTGGTGGCCGGCGGGGTTGGGCGACTCTACTCCTCGAGCAGCAGTGCCATTCTCGGGCAGCACCGGACGGCGTGCCGGACCCGGTCGGCGAGCTCCGGCGGCACGTCGCTGGCCAGGATGGTCAGCTCGTCCGAGTCGTCCACGGAGAACACCTCGGGGACCAGGCCCGCGCAGACAGCGTTGGACTCACACGCCGCGGTGTCGACGGTGACCTTCATGTCGCGGATTCTAGCCATCCAAGCCGGTCGCGGCGACCCCCGAAATCGTATATTGACCGGCCTGCCACCGGGGCATACGCTCCGCAAAGGAGAAGACGCCTGAACCTCTAGGGTCGGGAGGGGCGCCGATGCCCGCGAACGAGTCCGTGCTGGATACCAACATCGACATGTTCGGCCCGGAGGCGATCGCGGACCCCCGGCCGTACGACACGATGATCCGCGAGGCGGGGCCCGTCGTCTACATCCCGCAATACGACGTGTGGGCCACCGGCCGACACGATCAGGTCGAGCTGATGATGCGGGACTGGAAGACCTTCAGCTCCGCGAACCCGCCGTTCGCCGAGCCTGGCCGGATGATCCTGCTCAGCGAGGACCCACCCGACCACCAGCGGGTGCGGACGGTGGTCTCCCGCGCCATGTCCCCCGCTGTGCTGCGGCGCATGCAGGACGCGTTCGCCCGCGGCGCCGAGGAGACGGTGCGCCAGCTGCTCGACGCCCCCGGCGGCCTCGTCGACGGGCACACCGACCTCGCCAAGGCCTACATCCTGAAGGTGTTCCCCGATGCGATCGGCCTCGGCGACAAGAACAGGGAGATGCTGGTCCGGTTCGGGCACGCGCAGTTCAACATGTTCGGGCCGAAGAACGAGATCTACCGGGAGTCGATGGCCGCCGCGGCGGAGGTTTTCGAGTGGGTCGCGATCAACTGCAAGCGGGAGGCGGTGCAGCCCGGCGGGATCTGCATGGCGATGTACGAGGCGGCCGACGCCGGCGAGATCACGCGAGAAGAAGCCGAAATGCTCGTCCAGGTGCTGTATTCGGCCGGGTCGGACACGACGATCTACACGATCGGCAACATCCTGCAAGCCCTTGCCGAGAACCCCTCGCAGTACGAGCTGCTGCGCTCGAACATCACCGAGTTCGCGCAGCGGGCCTTCGAGGAGGGCATCAGGTACGACAACCCGGCCCGGTTCACCCGGCGCCGCGCGACCGTCGACGTCGATGTCGACGGCGTCACCTTGCCCGCCGAGGCGAAGATCCTGCTGTTGCACATGCCGGCCGGGCGGGATCCGCGCCGCTGGGAGAACCCGGAAACCTACGACATCACCCGCGATGTGCTGAACAAGCACCTCGGGCTCGGGTTCGGCGTGCACGCCTGCGTGGGCGCCCGCGTGGCCCGGCTCGAAGGCGTGTCGCTGCTGTCGGCGCTCGCCCGCCACGTCACGTCCATCGAGATCGCGGGCGAGCCGGCCTACACCGCCAACATGGCGGTGCACGGGCACGAGTCGCTGCCGCTGCGCCTCGTCCCGGCCTAACGCCTCACAGCCCTTAGGACCCACCATCAGGACTCTCAGGACCCGCAGGACCCTCAGGACCCTCAGGCGAGAGCGGGTTCGGCGTCCTGCAGGCCCGCCCTGAGGGCGTCACGCAACTCGGGCGTGTCCTCATGACCGTGCTTGGCGACGGCGTGACCCACGGCGGCATCGAGGACCTCTTCTTCCTGTCCCGCGATCGTGAGCGTGCACCCGATCTCGTTAGGGACGCTACGGCAATCGATCATTTTCCTGGCCATTGACGGCCTCCCTTAACTCAGGCGGTCAGAACCGCAGCTCGTACACGTGGTTGAAGTCGGAAGATGCCGCTATCCGGGCGTCGGAGAATCCGGCCTCGCGTGCTACCTCGCACGTCGTGGCGGGCCCGGCCTGGTTGCCCATGCCGTAGGCCGGCTCCGACGAGAGGCCGCTCGGCAGGCAGATGAACGTGGATGCCCCCGCCATCAGTTTGCCGAGCGGATTGAGGGTTTCCTCGACGCTGTCCCAGCTCATCGGCTCGACGAGCATGACGCTGCCGCCCTCGGCCGTCGCGGCACGGGCAGCGCCCAGCGCCCCGACCGGGTCGGGCATGTCATGCAGGCAGTCGAAGAACGTGATGAGGTCGTAGTTGCCGACCAGATCGGCGGCGCCCGCGACCCTGAACGTGACCCGGTCGGCCACCCCGGCGGCCGCGGCCCGGTGACGAGCCGATTCGATGGACGGCTGGTGGTAGTCGACGCCCTCAAACGTGCTGTTCGGGTACGCCTTGGCCATGATGATGGTCGACGCGCCGAAACCGCAGCCGACGTCGGCGACCCGGGCGCCCGCGGTCAGGCGTGACTCCACGCCGGTCAGCGACGGTATCCAGGAAGTCGTCAGGTTCGCCAGGTAGCCCGGCCGGAAGAATCGTTCTGTACCCTCGAACATGTCCGGGTGCTGCTCGTGCCAGCCGATCCCCGCGCCGGTGCGGAACGCCTCGGTCAGCCGGTCGAGCATGCGGGTAGCGGCGGAGAGGTTCTGGAATCCCCCGGCCACGTATCCGGGGCTGTCCGGGTTGGTGAACGCCTCCGCCTGCTCGGGGCTCAGCCGGTATCTCGCCGCCCGCGGCGATGGGTCCCCGTTCGCCCGCGCATAGGTCACGTATCCGGCTGCCGCCATCGCGAGCAGCCATTCCCGCAGGTAGCGTTCGTTCAGTCCAGTTCGCTGCGCCAGTCCCTCGGCGGTGACGGGGCCGCCCGAGGCAAGCGCGGAAAACAGCCCCAGCCGGTCGCCGAGCAGCGCGAGCGGCAGGATCAGCGCCCCGCCGGCGTCGCCGATCACGCGGTGGATCAGCTCCTCGAGCGCGGCCGGGTCGACCGCCTCCTGGTCAGCCGGTGCCCCGCTCGGCGATTCGTTTATCGCCATCGATCTGCCTTTCCCCTTATGCTCTTTAAGCTGATGGCAGGACCGGCGTATCGTCTATACGGAGAACTGCGTACGGTCGCGGGGGATCATGGCGGCTGAGAGGACTGTGCGTGCGGCCTTGGCCACGGTCGAGGCCGCTGACGCCGCTGCCTCCCTGACCGAACTTCCCGCCCTCGTCATGCCCGCGCTGATGAATCTGGTCGGCGCGGACTCGGTGCTGTGGACCGAGCTCGGCTCGACCGCCAGCCTGGACCTGCCGCCCGGTTCGCATCCCGGCCGGGTCATCGGCTATCCCGAACCGCTGCTGACGGCGGAAACGGCGCTGGCCCTGGAACAGCACGCGCCAGACTCCCCCCTGGTCTGCCATACCCGTCCCGGCGGCGACGGCCGGCCGATCCGCCGGTCTGATCTGCAGAGCGCGCGCAGCTTCCGCAGCAGCGGCATCTACGCCGACGTCGCGCGGAAGATCGACGCCGACGAGATGCTCGCGATGGCGCTCAAGCCCGGAAGGCTGCACGTGTGCGTGTCCCTGAACCGGGCGGGCGTCGACTTCACGGCCGCGGATGTCGACGTCGTCACGTGCCTGCTGCCGCTGCTGACCCACCGGGTAGCCCGGCTGGCGACGGCGGCCCAACGCGCGACTCTGGCGCTGACAGAGCTGACCGAGCGGCAGCAACAGGTGCTCCGCCTGGCGGCCGAAGGCCTGACCGACGCCGCTATCGGGCGTCGCCTCGACTGCAGTCCGCGGACGGTGGACAAGCATCTGGAGCACATCTACCGCAAGCTCGGCGTCTCGTGCCGCACGGCGGCCGTCGTGGCCGCCGTCACCGCCGATCGAACTTAGTGCTGAATGGCTGACCGGTTATAGGCGGCACAGCTTTCAGCACTATCGAAAATCGAGGCTGTTGCACGTGAAACGTTTACCTGATCATGTTCGGGGAGCGGGTTCTGGGTGGCTCCCGATTCGCGTGGGGTCACGGAGGGTGCGGGGTTGGTTGCGCGGGGGTGCGGGCGGGGGCTTGGATGGTAGCGGAAGGCCCGGATGGGCGTTCGGCCTGTACCGGGCAACGTTCACGCGCGCGCAGACGCGAGGAGAAACGATGCCTACCGAGATATCGGGCTATGTGGCGGGTACCTGGGACGTGGACCAGGTTCACTCGCACATCGGGTTCGCGGCCCGCCACATGATGGTGAGCAAGGTCCGGGGCAAGTTCGCCAACTTCGACGTGCAGGTCGTGACCGCCGACGACAACCCGCTCGACTCCACCGTCACCGTCTCCATTGACACGGCCTCGATCGACACGGGCAACGAGCAGCGCGACGAGGACCTGCGCTCGGATCGCTTCCTGGACACCGCGAACTATCCGACGATGACGTTCAAGTCCACCGGCATCGCCCCGGCGGGCGACAAGTACAAGGTGACCGGCGACCTGACCATCCGGGACGTGACCAAGCCGGTGACGCTGGACGTGGAGGTCAACGGCTTCGGGCCGGACCCGTTCGGCGGCACCCGCGCCGGGTTCTCCGCGACCACCGAGATCAACAGGAACGACTTCGGGGTGAGCTTCAACGCGCCGATTCCCGGCGGGGTCATGGTCAGCGAGAAGATCCAGATCGAGATCGAGGCGGAGGCGGTGCTGCGCAAGGAATAAGCGAGCCGCGCTCCCTTCCGCGGGGCACGCGACGGCCGGGTCGGTCGGCTGCACGAGCAGCTGCCGGCCGACCACGGCCGGGGGGACCTGGACCAGCGTCGGAACCCTGGCGGTCCAGGCGACGGCACCGGTCGCCGCCTGGTAAGCCACCAGCCGGGCCGGATCGTCCCGCTGCCCGGATCCCAGCGATACCACCAGGTAGGGGCCGAACGGCAGCACTGGCTCGGTCAGGAACACCGAGTCGGCCAGCCGCGCGGCCCAGCGCACCGACCCGTCGCTCGCCCGCAGCTCCGCCAGCCGCGTGCCGCCCGGCGCCGCGCCGCCTCCCGAGTCGCTGACGTACACCACGCCGGTCCCGGTGACCAGCGGCATGGCGGTGCTGTTCACCTCACTCGCGCGGTGCCAGCGCACCCGGCCGGTGACCGGATCGATCAGGTACAGCTCGTCCGGGTCGGTGCTGGAGACCGCGACCCCGCCCGTGCTCGCTGACACCGCGCCCACCGGTCCGGCGGTGGCCGCCCGCCACAGCGTCCGGCCGGTCGCCGGCGACAGCGCGGTCACCGGCCACACCGCGGGCCGTGGGGAGATGTTCTGCGTGTTCGTGTACACGATCAGGCGTCCCGCGACCACCTGAAGCTGGGGCTGAGCGGGGATGCCGCGCCGAGTCCACAACAGCCTGCCGGTCGCCGTGTCGTACCCGGAGACGCTGCCGAACGACGACCCGGTCGACCCGGCACCGCTGACGGCCGCGACGAGCACGCCGCCGACCGCCACCGGGCCCGGCAGGAACTGGCCCGGCCGCGACCAGCGGAGGCCGCCGGTGCCCAGATCGGCGACCGCGAGGCTACCGCCGCCGAGGACCATCGCCAGCCCGCCGTCTCCGATGGGCGTCACCGTGCCCGTCACGCCTTGCCGGGACAGCGGCAGCGTCCAGCGGACCGCGCCGGTGGGGGCGTCCAGCGAGACGAGCCGCGCGCCGGGGCTGGCCTGGCCGACGAGCGCGGCCACGGTTCCGCGCCCGCCCCACAGCCCGTAGACCATGGTCGACCACAGAGCGGCGCGCGGCACGGTGAAGGACCGCCGCCACAGCAGCCGCCCATCGGATAGGCGCAGCGCGTACACGGCGTCTTCTTCGGCGAACACGACGGTATCGCCGAGCACCAGCGGCTGCACCGCGACCCCGGACTGCGTGGGGTCGGTGCGCAGCCGGTGGTCCCAGAGCGGCGCGCCGGACATCGCGAGGTCCATCGCCCAGGCCCGCCGCGCGGGGCCTGTCCCGCAGCCGCCCGGTGATCCGATGCTCACGACATGACCGGAACGAGCGGGCGCGGGCGGCGTGGCGGTCTGGCCGCCGTGGCACGCCACCGCGCCGGTCAGGCAGATGGCGACGCAGCAGGCGGCGAACGGAGTCCGGACGATGCCGATTAGACGCAGCGAACCCGCGATTCGTTGCGGCCGACGATTGTCGGCCCGCGACCGTAGAATCGCCGCGTGGACTCCCACGTCGAGCAGTATCCCAGCGCGCCGGAGGGCGCGCGGCGCGCGGCCGAGATCTTGCACCGGGTTTTCGGGTACGACTCGTTCCGCGGCCAGCAGGAAGCGATCATCTCGCAAGTGATCGCCGGTGACGACGCGCTCGTGCTGATGCCGACCGGCGCCGGCAAGTCGCTGTGCTACCAGATTCCGGCGCTGATCCGGCCGGGCACCGGGGTGGTCATCTCGCCGCTGATCGCGCTCATGCAGGACCAGGTGCAGGCGCTGCGCCAGCTCGGGATACGCGCCGACTTCCTCAACTCGACGCTGGACCAGGGAACCAGGCACGTGGTCGAGCAGCAGTTCCGGGCCGGCGAGCTGGACCTGCTGTACCTCGCGCCGGAACGGCTGCGCAGCGACGCCACGATGCGGCTGCTCGAGGCCGGCAAGATCTCCCTCTTCGCGATCGACGAGGCGCACTGCGTGTCGCAGTGGGGCCATGACTTCCGCCCCGACTACCTCGAACTGCAGGTGCTGCACGAGCGGTGGCCGGACGTGCCGCGGATCGCGCTGACCGCCACCGCGACCCAGGCGACTCGCGAGGAGATCGCGATCAGGCTGAAGCTGGCGGGCGCCAGGATGTTCGTCTCCTCCTTCGACCGGCCGAACATCCAGTACCGCATCATCGCGAAGAATGAGCCCAGACGGCAGCTCCTCTCATTCCTGCGCGCCGAGCATGCCGGCCACGCGGGGATCGTGTACTGCCTGTCCCGCGACTCGACCGAGAAGATCGCCGCCTTTCTCACCAGCAACGGCATCACCGCGCTGCCCTATCACGCGGGACTGGACGCGAGCACTCGCGCCGAGCACCAGGCCAGGTTCCTGCGCGAAGACGGGCTCGTGATCGTCGCCACGATCGCCTTCGGGATGGGCATCGACAAGCCGGACGTGCGCTTCGTCGCGCACATGGACATGCCGCGCGCGGTTGAGGGCTACTACCAGGAAACCGGGCGGGCGGGCCGCGACGGGCTGCCCGCGACCGCGTGGCTCGCCTACGGCATCGCCGACGTGGTGCAGCAGCGGCGGCTGATCGACGCTTCGGACGGTGACCTCGCGCACCGACGGCGCCAGCATTCCCATCTGGACGCGATGCTGGCGCTGTGCGAGGCCACCGAATGCCGCCGTACCCTGCTGCTGGCCTATTTTTCCGAACGAACGGTGGATTGCTCTAACTGCGATACCTGCTTGTCACCGCCCGAGGTCTGGGACGGGACGGTAGCGGCGCAGAAACTGCTGTCCACCATCGTGCGGCTCGAGCGGGAGCGGGACCAGCGGTTCGGCGCGGGCCAGGTCATCGACATCCTGCTCGGCAAGAAGACCGACAAGGTGCTCGAGCGGCGAAACCGGCACGACGAGCTGTCGGTGTTCGGGATCGGCACGGAGCTGCGCGAGGCCGAGTGGCGGGGCGTCGTCCGGCAACTGCTCGCTCAGCGGCTGCTCGCCGTCGAGGGCGAGTACCAGACGCTGATGATCACCGAGGACAGCGGCGAAGTGCTGCGCGGGCAGCGCGCGGTGATGCTGCGCCGCGACGTGACGGTGCCCAAGACGGCGGGGACAGCGCCGAAGGCGGCGGCACGTCGCGGCTCCGGCGGCTCCGGGTCCGCGGCCGGTACCGGGTCCGCGGCCGGTACCGGGTCGGCGGCCAGTGGCGGGTCGGCGGCCAGTGGCGGGTCGGCGCGGGTGGAGGCCGGCGACCTGTCCGCCGCGGACGCCGCGGTGTTCGAGAAGCTGCGTGCCTGGCGCGGTGCCACCGCCAAGGAGCAGAGCGTGCCCGCGTACGTGGTTTTCCACGACGCGACGCTGCGCCTGATCGCGACCGCCACGCCGGCCACTCTCGCCGAACTTTCCCAGATCAGCGGCGTCGGCGAGGCCAAGCTCGCCAAGTACGGCGAGCAGGTTCTCGAGGTGCTGGCGGGATCGCCCCAGTAACCGGCCGCGCTCGAACCGGGCTTGCAGGTCGTCTAGGCGGGCGTGCAGCAGCGCGATCTCGGCCGTGAGCACCGCGATGGGTGATTCCGCGATGCGCGGTTCGGCGTCGGCGGATCCCAGGTCCGGCGACGGGGCCAGCGGCGCCGGCGCCACTTCGACGCGGCCGCCGAGCAGGGCGGGGCCGCCGATCAAGCCGGCGAACTCGCTCATGCGCAGCGCCAGCCGCCCCGTCGCGCACCGCTCGCACAGCGGATCCAGGTGCCGCCAGCCGACCAGCCCGGTACCCGCGTCGGCCAGCGCGACGCCGGGCCGGCCGCAGCCGCACGAGGCGGCCCTGATCGACCGGACGCGCTGCCTGCTGTACCGCAGGCCGCGTTCGTAGCGGATGTACCGGCCGGACGCGGTGACCTCGAGCAGCAGCGCCGACCGGTTCTCCGTCGCGCAGCCCAGCGACTTGGCGTCGGACAGCTCGTGCAGGCAGTAGAACCCGCACCCGCACCAGCGCCGCGGCGGCGCGTGCCGGTCATTCCAGACGCACGTCGCCTCGGCGACGGCCCCGTACACCTGGTCGGCCCCGATGGTCAGGCCGGCGAACCCGGCGCTCGTGCCATCCGCGGACAGTACCGCGCGCGCCAGCTTAAACCCTCTGAACGGGCAGTCCGGACGCTCGTCGCCGGCCGGCCTCGCGATTAGGTGCATATGCCCGCTACAAGCTCGGCCGGGCGGTCAGCCCGCGGCCACAGTCGGCTGCGGCTCCGGAGTAACCGGGATCCGTTCCATATCCGATTGAAAGACCTCCGCCGCGGGAGCCGTCTCAACATCCTCGACGTAGCCCGCTGCCTGTTCCTTGCCCAGCCGCATGCTCCTACCTCCTTATTGGATGCTTGTACCCGCGCAGTGATCATCCCCACACCTTTCGGGCGGTGGATACAACCAGCTCCAACTTGTGACGCTCGTCGACGGTGATCATGGGTATTACTCCGGTATGGATGTGGCTGCCCCCGGATATGCCGAATACCTCACCGCGGCCGATTTGCGGCTGCTCTCCTCCGCCGCCGGCCTCTCGGACCGGGCGATGGCCGCACTCGCCGACGACCCGGACTTCCTGGAACGGCTGCTGGCCAGCCCGCAGGTGTTCGAGGCCGTGTTCGGCGCCGGGGACGAGATGGTCCTGGTGTCGCCGTTCCTCGCGTTCGGGGTGGCGGTGCAGCGCGCGGTCACCGACCTGGCCACGATGGACCACCTGACAGAGCGTTCCGGGCTGCGCCAGCGGGTCCCCGTGTTCGACACGCCGCAGCTGCGCGACTTCCTCGGCTCCGCGCAGCGCCGGCTGTTCCTGACGGAACTGCTCGCGTCCTTCACCCGGGTGGCCAGCGGCCGGTACCGGGTCGGCGGACGGGCGCGGACGCGGCGGTTCAGCGAGCTCGACCCGGTACGGATGGCCGGGCTGCTCGACGTGGCCACGGCGCAGACCCGGCCGGGGATCTACCGGCGGCTCGGCGATGTCTCGTTGTTCCTGGCGGGCGTGTTCCCCGACTATTCGGCCGCGCACGCGCTCGGTCCCGTGGACGTCTCCCGGTTGCTCCGCTCGGCGCGGGTCCCGGCGGGCGAGCGGGACGAGCTGGCCGCCGCACCGGCTCTTGACCTGCTCGAATACCTCGGGACCCGCTGGTACAGGGCCGCGCTGGCCACGGCGCCCGTGCGCACCGCGCGCCTGGACGTCGTCGGCGAAGTCGCGGGGCGCTTCCACCAGGCCCGCCGGGTGCTCAACCACCTGGCGGACCGGTACCTGTTCGGCTCCGCCGGCCCGTGGTTCCCGCGGCCAGGCGCCTCAGGTTAGGGACTGGTAGACGAGCTGGCGGAGCTGGGGGCGGATCGGGTGGGAGCTTGACGGGATCAGCTGTGTGTAGAAGGAGACGGTGAGCTCCTCGGCCGGGTCGATCCAGAACGCGGTGCTCGCCGCGCCGCCCCACGACAGTTCGCCGGGCGAGCAGACGACTTTGCTGGGTGCCGGGTCGATGACGACCGCGAAGCCGAGGCCGAAGCCCACGCCGCGGAAGGGGGCCTCCGCGTGCAGTGGCCTGCCGAACCTCTCCAGGTCCAACCCGCCGGGCAGGTGGTTGAGGCCCATGTAGCGGACCGTACGCGGGCTGAGCATTCGGACGCCGTCCAGTTCCCCCGCCGGGGAGTCCGCGCGATGCAGCAGCATCTGGGTGAACCTGTGGTAGTCGGCGGCGGAGGAAACCAGGCCGCCGCCGCCGCTGAGCATCGTCGGCGGCTTGCGTGCGCCCTCGGCCAGCGCGTCCAGCCGGACCGCCTTCCGATCCGGCCCCACCCCGTACAGGGCGGCGAGCCGGGGCAGGCCGTCCGGCGGAGCGGAGAAGCTCGTGTCGGTCATGCCGAGCGGGCCGAGTATCCGGGCCGCGAAGAACTCGTCGAGCGGCTGGCCGGACGCGACCTCGACCACCCGCCCGAGCACGTCGGTCGCGACCGAGTAGTTCCACTCGGCGCCTGGCTGGAAGAGCAGCGGAATGCCGGCCCAGATGTCACACGCTTGCGCCAGCGTCACCCCGGGCCGGGTGTCGATGTCGAAGCCTGCCGCCCGGTACATGGCGTCCGACGGGTGCACCCGGTGGAACCCGTAAGTCAAGCCGGCGGTGTGCGTGAGCAGGTGCCAGATCCGCACCGGCTCGGTGCTGGGGACGGTGACCGACCGCAGGTCAGTGCCGCCGCTGTAAACGCGGACGTCCGCGAACGAGGGGATGAACTTGCTGACCGGGTCGGTCAGCTCGAAGGCGCCTTCCTCGTACAGCATCATCGCCGCGACCGAGGTGACCGGCTTGGACATCGAGTAGATCCGCCAGAGCGTGTCCGGCTCGACCGGCAGCCCGGCCTCGGTGTCGCGCCAGCCATAGCAGGACACGTGCGCCAGCCGACCGTGCCTGCTGACCGTGATCAGCCACCCGGGCAGGCTGCCATCGTCCACGTACTGCTTGAAATGGCTGTCGACACGCCGCAGCCGTTCCGCGTCCAGGCCAACTGCCGCTGGATCGACTTCTGTCTTCAGTTCGGTCACGAGAATAGATTGCCGCACGGTACGTTTGGCCGCCAGTGGCGCGCTCCAAGCGCCCAAGCGCCCAAGCGCCCAAGCGCCCCAAGCGGGATGAATGGCCCGTTCAGCTGGTTATAGGCAGATGGATGTCCCATCCATCTGGTCAGGGCTCCAGGAGGAAGTACACGTCGGTGCGGACCTTCGCCGGATCGTCGTCCCAGTCGCCGTAAACCTCCCAGTTCGTCCCCGCGGGCCGACGGTCGTTTGACGCGCACCACTGCTCCAGGGCCACATAGGCGCCGCCGAGCCGCGAGTAGTCGCCGAAGTGCGCGGCCGTGGCCACCTCGCCTTCGGGGGTCGCCGCCGGCTGGACGTCGCCCTCGGGGATGAACCCCGCTGGCACCTCCACCCCGACATCGACGGTGAGCACGCCGTCCGTGGCGCCGTGGTAGATCACCACGTTGTGTCCGGTGGCGGCGCCCTGGGCGCGCAGCACCGGCCAGATCACGTCCAGCTGCCGGATGATCTCCGGGCCAACCCGGTCAGCAGGGATGCGCGCGCGGCTCGCCGCCAGCGGACGCGGCTGCGGGCGCTCGGTGTGCACGTCATAGTCCACGGTTTCGAACGTTATCAGCCCGGCGCGTCAATCGCCGGGAGTGACTAGGCCGGACTCGTAGGCGAGCACCACCGCCTGCGCCCGGTCGCGCAGCCGCAGCTTCATCAGGATCCGGCCTACGTGGGTCTTGGCGGTCTGTTCGGCGATCACCAGCGTGACGCTGATCTCGGCGTTGGACATGCCCCGCGCGATGAGCCGCGAGCCAGCCCGCATCGGCCGCGCCGTTTTGGTGCCGGCTAATGGCGACCGCCGCCAGCCCCGAGGCGGCGATCAGCGCGAAGCCCAGCCAGCCGAACAGGATCGCCGTCCGCCTGGTCGTCGCCGAACTCCATGCCGGACCCCGGTCACGACCCGCGAGCACCTCGGCCAGCGCCTTCATGCCTCTTAGGTTAGGCCGCGGTGTGGCTGCCCAGCGTCACGCTGGCGGCGTCATACCTGGGTACGATGCCTGGCCAGGAGTTGGCTCCGCGCGGTGACAGCGGTGTTGCTTGACGTCGGCGGCTGGCCGCTAGTCGGCGGGACGCCTGACCGCTTGCCCGGTAGGCTGCGGGCATGACTTCCCGGCCGGCTGACGTGGCCTCGCTGCGGTCGCTGCGCCAGGCCAGGGACCGGATTGACAGGGACTACGGCGAAGACATCGGGATTTCGGCGCTCGCGGCCGGGACCGGGTATTCGCGGGAGCACTTCATCCGTGCTTTCCGCGCGGCGTACGGGCAGACGCCCGGTCGGTACCGCACCCGACGCCGGATCGAACGGGCGTGCGAGCTGCTCAGGTCCGCCAACCTCACCGTCACCGAGATCTGCCATCTCGTCGGCTTCACCAGCCTGGGCACGTTCAGCACGCGGTTCGGGGAGATGACCGGCATGTCTCCGTCCCGCTATCGCGCGCAGGCCCTCAGCCGGGGCGGGCCGACCCCCGTCCCGGGCTGCTTCGTGCTGATGTGGCAGACCGGCCTCCCGGCACGGGAGGCGGTGCCGGGCGCCCGCGGCGCCCGCGGCGCCCGACGCGCCCGCGAAGACAGCACTTCCTGAGAAGCTCGCGGGGTGGCCGGCGGCGTACCATCAAGGCACATGATCAACGGCATCAACATCGTGTCGGTCTGGGTGCTCGACCAGGACTCGGCCAGGGAGTTCTACACAGAGAAGCTGGGCTTCGAGCTCACCAACGACATCAAGCTCGACAACGGCATGCGCTGGATGACGGTCCGCCCGCCGGGCAATGCGAGCCAGGAGTTCGTGCTCATGGACCCCGCACACTCGATGCTCGACGCGCAGACCGCAGAACAGGTCCGCGCGCTCGTCGCGAAGGGCGCCCTCTCCCCCGGCGTCATGGCCACCACCGACTGCCGGGGCGACTACGAGGTGCTCACCGGGCGCGGCGTCGAGTTCACCCAGCCGCCAGCCGAGCGGCCGTACGGGATCGAGGCGATCCTGCGCGACGACTCGGGAAACTGGTTCAGCTTCACGCAGCAACACTGGGGCAACGGGTGACAGTAGTGTGAACCGATAGGAGCAGGTGGCGGCGGGCGGCTGGATCCGGCCCGCGCCGAGCACGTGCCCACCACGACGATCACCGATCTACTCACGGGGAATCGATGAGCGACGAGTTCACTGTCACACCGATCGGCGTCGTGCGCGGCGGCCGGACCGAGATCTACGAGGACAACTGGGGCGGCGTGACGGCCACCATCGTGCTCGACCCGGCTGAGGTCGAGCCGGACGCCACGGCCGGGCTCGAGGACTTCTCGCATGTCGAGGTGGTGTTCCGGTTCCATCTCGCCGTGTCGACGCGCCGCGGCGCCTTCCATCCGCGAGGCAATCCAGCGTGGCCGCAGGTGGGCGTGCTCGCCGGGCGTTCCCCGCTACGCCCGAACCACCTTGGCGTGTCGTGCTGCGAACTGCTGGCCGTCGACGGGCTAGAACTGACCGTGCGCGGCCTGGACGCGCTCGACGGGTCTCCCGTGCTCGACGTCAAGCCGTACCTGCCCGAGATGGCGCCGCGCGGCGAGGTGCGCGAGCCGGAGTGGTCGCGGGCGATCATGCGGGAGTACTTCTGACGCGAGCTCGGATCGGCGCCTCGTCGAGCGCAGTTTCGTATAGTGAAATTGCTATAGAACATGCGTTTGACAAACGAACATGTTTCCGGCAGTGTTGACCTCAACGCAGGATGTTGAGAAAGAGGGGTCGAATCTCATGGGCCAGAAGACTGTCCGGTTCAGCGATCTGAGCGGCCAGCTCATCATGCACGACGACGCACTGGCGCGCATCGTGATCCACGAGCACCCCGACCTGGGCGAAGGCCCGGTCGAGATGGAGGCGCTCGCCGACGAGGCGCTGGCCTTGGAGAAGGACACGCTGCGGGTCGCGGTGCTGGACCTGTACCTGCCGGGCGAGGACCTGCCAAGGCGCGTGACGATGGACGCCGACGCGTTCGGCGCGGCGGTAACGGAGCGACCGGTCAGCGAGATGCTCGCCGCCGCGCGGCCGGTCAAGCGAGCGGGCCGCCCAAGACTACCCCGCGCGGTTGGGGAGTAACGGATAAGACCGCGGTCGCGTCAGCGTCGGCCGAGCCTAGGACTACTGGCGCGGCCGGCGGCGCGTCCTCATTGGCGGAGGCGGAGGCGGACGACACAACCAAGGCGGTGAAGCCGAGGATCGCGAGCACGACGAGACCGGTCAGCACGTAGGCGTTGCCCGCGAGGACCTGCAAGCCGCGCCAGTGGTACTCCAGGAACCACTTCTCGTCGCCGTACTTGATGTACTTCTTCACCGCGGTGTTCGGCGCGGCCCAGATGAGGCCCTTCGTGAAGTCGCCGGGGCCCGTCGTCTTCAGGCTCCACAAGCTGCCCGGCCACGGTATGAAGACCAGCAGCATGCCGAGCGCGAGCGCGACGCAGCCGAAGGCACCGCGATAGCGTCCGGCCTGCCAGGCTCGCACGCCATAGTGCACGGCCACCATCATCCCCGGTACGACCCACACCCAGTGGTGGTCCCAGCTGATCGGCGAATCCAGCAGCCCGACGACCGCCGCCGTCAGCAAGCCGAGCATCGGGTGCCCGGCGCGGTGCAGCATCGTCGCGATCAGCAAGCCGAACACGGTGACCAGCACGACCCCGACGATCCAGATGGGCGTGCCGGCGTTGATGCTGCCCGCCAGCCTGGTGACCATGGCGCGCAGCGACTGGTTCCCGCCCCAGCCAGTGAACCCGGTGCGCCCGTCCTGGATGAACAGGCCGTTCAGCCAGTAGTCCCGCGAGTCGCCCGGCAGGATGAAAAAGCCGAGCAGCATCGTGACCACGAAGGCGCCGGAGGCGTTCGCGGCGGCCCGGAACTTGCGGGTCAACAGCAGGTACGGGATGAAGATCAGCGGGGTCAGCTTGATCCCGGCGCAGATGCCGGTCGCGATCCCCTTCCACCGGCTACGCGACGGGGTGTCCGGCTGGCTTAGGTCCCAGATGATCAGCGCCATCAGCAGCAGGTTGATCTGCCCCAGGTACATGGTGCGGAACACCGGTTCGGTGAGCAGCCCGGCGGCAGCACCCAGCAGCGCGCCGCCCGCCCGGACCCCGCGGCCCTTGTAGCCGAGGGCGCCCATCGTGAACCAGGTCGCCGCGAGCAGCGCCAGCAGGTTCACTATCTGCGACAGGTGGGGCAGGATCGACCACGGGACGAAGGACACCGCCGCGAAGAAGAGCGCGGCGAACGGCGTGTAGGTGAACTTGAGCGCCTCGTTGCTCGTCGGCCAGTCGTACAGCGGGTGGGCCAGATTCGCCTGATAGGGCGGGCTGATGTGCCGGACGATGAGCCCGCCGTCCCGGTAGACCTGAAGGTCAACGGGGAAGAGGGTGGTGCTCGTGGGGTGCGAGGCGACGTAGAACGCCCACCCGGCGAAGACCAAAAGAAAGGCCACGGCTCCTGCGATCAGGATGCGCGTGCCCTCGACTCTTTCGCCTGACGCGGGGACATCAAGGCGATCGACCACCGACCTCACGTCGAAAACCTTACAGGTTCTTAACCCTTGTTGCGGCCACCACGAGCACATTGACGGGCCCGGATATGGCGGTCCGTCAATGTGCCGCGAGGGCACGAGCCAGCCTCGCGTTACGAGGCCGCACTGCCGAGGTTCTCATACAGCGCGGGAAAGCCGGCGAGCGTCGTGAGCACCTCATCCGCGCCCGCCGCGCGAAGGTCACGATCTGTGAACGATCCCGTGGCGACGCCTACTGCCCGTACTCCCGCCTGCACGGCGGCAGCCATGTCCGCGGGGGTGTCGCCCACATAGACGGCGGCCCGCAGGCCGGCCAGCACCGCGGCCTTCTGCGGCCCGTGCACGTCGGCGACCAGGTCGTCGGCGGTCAGCCCGACGCTATCCAGGCTCAGCCGCGCCGACACCTCGTACTTCGCGGTGATCACGACGGCCTGCGCGCCCCGCGCGCGGACCGCGGCGATCGACTCCCGGGCGCCTGGGAGCACGGAGGTCAGCGGTCCGGCCAGCCGCAGATAGTGCTCGCGGTAGAGCCGCATGGCGGCCGGGACCTGATCGTCAGGGAACCAGTACGCGAGTTCGTCCTCAAGCCGCAGGCCCAGCCGGCTGTCCACGGCCGCTGGCTCGATCGGCACGCCGGTGCCGGCGGCCACGGCGGCGAACGAGGCCATGATCGCGCGCCGCGAATCGATCAGCGTCATGTCGAGGTCGAACCCGACGGGCGGCGGCGCCATCACTCCCTCTCAGCGTGGGTTTCCTCGGCGGGCAGCATCCGCGGACGGGCGGCGAGCAGGCCCGCGGCCAGCAGGATACCGCTGAGCGCGAAGAGCACCGCGACCGGCAGGTTCCAGCTTCCCGTCGCCGAGTGCAGCAGCCCGACCTCGAGCGGGCCCGTGCTCGCGAACAGGTAGCCGACCGCCTGGGCGAGTGACGACAGCGACGCGGCGGCCGCCGCGTGCGGCGCCCTCGCCATCGTGAAGAAGATCGCCAGGCTGAGCGCCGCGTTCTGGCCCGCGCCGAGGATCAGCGCCCAGATCACCGCCGAGTCGAGCGGCAGGTAAACGACCCCGGCGAGGCCGACCGTCATCGCGACCACCGTCGGCACCACGAGCGCGTACTGGGCGTGCATCCGCTGCGCGACGATGGGGACAAACAGCGACACGGCCAGGTTGCCCACTCCCATCAGGGCCAGCAAGTCGCCAGCCGTGCCGGCGCTGTCCCCGCGGTCGCGCAGGATCGTCGGCAACCAGGAAAGCGCCGCGTAGTACAGCAGGCTCTGCGTGCCCATGAACAGCGTGACCTGCCAGGCGAGCGGGTACCTGTGCACCGCCACCCGCTGCGGTCGCGCGGGCGGGCGAAGCGCGGCCGCGCGAGGATCGCGGTCTTGGGTGGACGCGGACACCGTTCGGGAAACGTGCCTTGTCTGCGGCAGCCATAGCAGCGCCGCCAGCGCCGCGGGCCCGGCCAGCCAGCCCAGGACCAGCGGGACCGAGCCATTGGTGCCGTTCCAAAGCGGCACGCTGACCAGCGACCCGATGATCGCGCCGACCGACAGGGCGGTGATGTACAGCCCAATGAGGAAGCCCGCCCGCTCTGGCCAGCGTCGCTTGATCAGGCTCGACAGCAGGACGTTCATCACGGCGATGGCGGAGGCGGCGAGCACCGTGCCGGGGAACAGCAGCGCGCCAGGCGCCGCGGCACGCAGCAACAGGCCGGCGGTCAGCACGACGAGCGCCGCGAGCAGCACGCGCTCCTCGCCAAGCCGCCTGCTCAGCGCCGCGGAAAAGCCGGAGACGACGCCGAAGCAGATGACCGGCGTGGCGGCGAGCAGGGAGATCGCGGTCGCGGACAGGTGCAGGCTGCCTTGGAGTTCGGGGAAGAGCGGGGGCAGGCTGGTGATCGCGCCGCGCAAGTTGAAGCCGAGGGCGGCCACACCGACGATCAGCAACGCCCGTTCAAGCGTCCGCGTCCGGTGGGACGTCTCGCCCTCGCTCCTGCTCTCGCCAGGCTCCGCCGGCCGCAACCGATTCACGAGCCTCTAAACGTACCCCAAACAAGCTGATGTGTCTGATCGGGCGTTTGCGCGGCCCCGCGGCCGATGGCAGGCTGGGCGGGTGAGACTGGTCCACGTCGTGATCGACTGCGCCGACCCCGCGTCCCAGGCACGGTTCTGGTCGACGGCGCTCGGCTGGGAGACCGGCGATCAAGATGACGAGGAAGCGGTGGTATGGCCGGCGGGCTACAGCTACCCGGCGCCCACGGCGCTGCCGCTTGTCTTCATCACCGTGCCCGAGCCCAAGACCACCCAGAACAGGCTGCACCTTGACTTGGCGACCACGTCTGTCGAGCACCAGCGCTCGCAGGTGGCACGGCTGCTCGGGCTCGGCGCCAAGGCGGCTGACATCGGCCAGGGCGACGTGCCGTGGACGGTGCTCACCGACCCGGAAGGCAACGAGTTCTGCGTGCTCGACCCGCGCCCGGTCTACCGCGACACCGGGCCGGTCGCGGCAGTGGTGTGCGGCTGCGCCGACCCCGCGGCGGTGGCCGACTTCTGGGAGGTAGCCTCGGGCTTCGCCAGGCACGAGTCCGCCGACGGCTTCGTCTCGCTGCGGTCGCGCGCCGGCACCGGGCCGTTCCTTGAGCTGCTGCGGGTGCCCGGTCGCAAGACGGTCAAGGACCGCGTCCACCTCGACGTGCGCCCGTGGGCGGACGAAGACCAGGGCACGGCGGTGGCGGAGCTGATCGCGGCCGGCGCGACCCAGGCCGACATCGGCCAGGGCGACGTGAACTGGACGGTGCTCGCCGACCCCGGGGGCGGCGAGTTTTGCGTGCTGACGCCGCTGATGACCGCGTGACCCCCGCCCAGCGCCGGCTCCTGGACTCGCTTTCGGCCGAGCTCGCCAGGCTAGCCAGGTACGACGACGCGTCGATCGTGCACGACGCCTGGATCAGGCAGCGCTATGCCGGCGGCTACGCGGCCAGCTACGCGCCAGCCCGCGCCGAAGCCGTCCGCACCGCCTGGCACGAGGCCGGGCACGCGCTGGCCGCGCTCGCGGTGGGCGCGCGGTTTAGTTCCGCGAGCATTCGGGCCGGCGGGACCAGTTCCGGGCGGGTGCACTCGATTCGCGGCGGCGGTGAGCTCGGGTTCGTCATCGACGCCGCCGGGCAGGTCGCGGAGCGGCTGCGCGACTGGACGCTGCCAAGCGCGGCGGAGGGCGCGGACGGTGAGCTGCGGACATGGCTCGCCTCCTGGCGCGGCGACGGCGGCGACGCCCGGCGGTTCCGCGCGGGGATCGGCGAGCGGTTCGGTCCGCCTGGGCCGGCGGCCGAGGCCGCGGCGTGGCGGTACACCGTCGAGCTGCTGACCCCGCTGCGGCCCGGAATCCGCGACCTGGCCAGGGCGCTGCTGGTGCACCCGCGGCACCTGCCGTACGAGGTCGCCGCGGCGATAGCTCCCGTAGCATGACGCCATGAGCTGGGACGAACTGCTCGCGTACTGCCTGTCCAAGCCCGGCGCCTGGCAGGACGAGCCCTGGGAGGGCGACGTCGTCGCGAAGGTCGGGCAGAAGATATTCGCCTTTCTCGGATCGGGCGAACCGCTCGGTGTCGGCCTGAAATGCGGCGCGAGCCGCGATGCGGCCGACGAATGGCTGCTGCGCTATCCCGGCGACGCCTCGGTGATGCCGTACATCGGCCGGTCGGGCTGGAACAACCTGCGGATCGGCGGAGCCATCGCCGACGACGAGGTCTTCGAGGCGATCGACGCGTCCTATCAGGCCATCGTCGGCAGGCTGCCGAAAAAGGACCGCCCGGCCTGAGGGCGCGGGCGCGATCTGCCTCGCGATGACCGCCATCCAGGCGCTCGCCCTGCTCGGGACGGGCATTGCCGGCGGACTCGCCAGCACGGTGGCCAGCGTCGCGAGCGTCGTCTCCTACCCGGCGCTGCTCGCGCTCGGCCTCCCGCCGCTGTCGGCCAACGTCACCAACACGGTGTCACTGGTGCTCACCGGAGCTGGCTCGGTGCTGGGCTCGCGCCCGGAACTCGCAGGCCAGCGCGACCGGGTGCGCCGGCTGGGCCTGGTCTCGGTGTTCGGCGGCGCGACGGGAGCCGCGGTCCTGCTGCTGGCGCCGCCCGCGGCGTTCGGGCTCGTGGTTCCCGTGCTGATCGGCTCCGCGTCGGTGGTGCTGCTCGTGCAGCCGATGATCGGCGCGCTGTCGCCGCGGCCGGACGCCGAGCGGTCCCCGCGACGGCTGGCGGGGGTGTTTTGCGCGGCCGTGTACGTCGGCTACTTCGGCGCCGCGGGCGGCGTGCTCATGGTCGCCCTGCTCGGCACGATGATCAGCGAGTCCCTCATCCGCCTGAACGCGCTCAAGAACGCGATCCTCGGCGGGGCCAACGCCGTGGCGTCGGTCATCTTCGCGGTGTTCGCCCCGGTGCACTGGCTGTTCGTGCCGCCGCTGGCCGCGGGGTTCCTGATCGGCGGCTACACCGGGCCGCGCCTGGTCAGGCGGCTGCCGGTCAAGGCGCTGCGACTGTTCGTGGCACTATGCGGCCTGGCGCTCGCGGTGAAGCTCGGCGTGTCGGCCTACCGCTGAACAACCGCGTTGGACCTGGCTATCGCGGCCGGGGCCCGGGCCCGCGCGGAGTGGGCCGCGTGGGCCGCGTGGGCTCGCGCGGGGCGGGGAGTGGTTAGTGTTACTGAATTGGCGAACGTTGCTCCATAACGCGAAAGTATTTTTTATTAGGCAGAGAATTCTCACCTATCGCCTATAAAGGTTTTCGCGATCATGATCTGACCAGTTTACAGCGGGAGCGAAGCGGCGCTTCGCCGCCGCGGGAGATGTCCCGCTTGGAATAAATCACTCACATAAGTGATGGCATTCGCCTATTCTCTCTCTATACACGCCGACGACCCTAGGTCGCTGGCGACTCAGAAACCGGGGAACGGCTCAGGCGGCGAGGGGCCACGCTCGCCTCGGTCAACCCCCGGTGCGTCCGTCCCGCTCACTGCGAGAGCAGCTGCACCATGGATATCTTGATTATCATCGTCGTCATCGCCGCAGTTGGGTATTACATCTCGCTACGGGTTCACCCGCTGACGAAATGCAGGCTCTGCAGCGGCACCGGTCGGCACTTCGGCGCCGTCTACAAGGACGCGCAGCGGCGCTGCCGCAAGTGCGGCGGCTCCGGGCGGCTGGACCGGCTCGGCACGCGCGTCTTCCTCGGCGGCACCCGCGGCACCGGGATCTACCCTAGGCGCTGACGCCGCTCCGCGGCGACTGGTCACAGGACCGCCGCCCCGTCACGGGATCAGGAGCACCTTGCCCACGGCGTGGCCCTCGGCGGCCTCGTGCGCGGGGGCCGCCTCCGTCAACGGGAAGCGGTGCGTGGGCAACTCGGTCAGCGCGCCCGCGGTCAGGGCAGCGGTGATGTCAGTGACGGCGGCGTCGAGGGCTTGGTCGGGCACACCGTAGACAAGCACGAACCGCAACGTCGCGTTCGCATTCATGCAGGCGCGCACCGGGAGCACCGGGTCCGCCACCTCGGCCGCGTACGTGACCACGACGGTGGACGGTCCGGCCACGGCCAGGTCCAGGTCGAGGTTGGCGCCCAGCGCCACCTCGATCACCCGGTCCATGACCGGCGCGAACGACCTGATCCGCTCGATCGCGTCCCGCTCACGGTAGTTCACGACGAGGTCGGCACCCGCCTTGGCGGCAAGGGCCGCCTTCTCGGTGCCGCTGACCGTCGTCACCACCCGGGCGCCCGCGTATTTGGCCAGCTCGATCGCGTAGTGACCCACGGCGCCCGCGCCGCCCGCGACCAGCACGGTCTTACCGGCCACCGGCCCGTCGGCGAACAGGCACCGGTGCGCGGTCATCGCCGGTATGCCGAGCGACGCGCCCAGCTCGAACGACACGCCATCAGGCAGCGGTACCGCCTGGCGGGCGGGCACCACGGTCCATTCGGCCGCGGTCCCCCACCGTCGCCGGTGCGCCGCGAACCACAGCCACACGCGCTCGCCCGCCAGCGCGGGATCAACGCCGGCGCCGACCGCTTCGATGACCCCCGCACCGTCATGATGCGGAACCTGGAACCCGTCGATCGGGCGGGCGGTGGCCCCGGCCCTGGTCTTGTAGTCGGTCGGGTTCACGGCCGAGCAGCGCACGCGGACGAGTACCTCACCCGGCCCCGGCTCCGGGCGCTGGACGTCCTCAACCCGCAGCACGTCGCGCGCGGGCCCCGTGGCGCGATAGATGGCAGCCCTCATGACGGCCAGCCTAACGGTCCCGCTTGGTGCGCGGCATTTTAGTCCGAACGGACCGTCGCGACTGCCCAGCGGCGGCCGAGCAACGCGGAGCGAGCGGCCAGCCACAGACCGACCGCTGCCCAGACGCCGGGCAGGCCGAGCCAGTGGAAGCGCAGCACGAGAGCGGCCATGGGCGCGAACGCGGCGATCGCCAGGATCATCACGCGGCGCATCGCGGCGTAATCGCCGAGGCCGAGGACCAGGCCGTCGAGCACGAAGGCGAGCGCCGCGAGCGGCTGCGTGGCCGCGGACGTCAGCAGCCCGGTGACCGCCACGGAGCGGACCGCCGGGTCGTCGGTGAACAGCGCGGGCGCGCCCACCGCCAGCGCGGCCGTGACCAGGCCGAGGGCGACGCCCGCCGCCAGACCGAGCCACAGCGTGCGCCGCCCGGCTAGCCGGGCCGCCTCGTGATCGCCCGCGCCGAGCGCCGCGCTGACGAACACCTGCGCGGGAATCGCGAACGCGTCAAGCGACAGGGACAGCAGGTACCACATTCGGTAGGCGATCTGCTGGCCGCCGAGGGCGACCGGGCCCAGCCTCGCGACGACTGCGGTGGTCGCCAGCGGCACCACGCCGAGGGCCACCGTCCGCACCGAGAGGCGGTGCCCGTCGGCGAGCAGCTCGCGCATCTCCTGTCTTCGGGGCTTGCGCGGGCGGAAGCTGGCCTTGTGCCAGGACGCGGCCGCGTACCAGGCCGCCGCCGCGACCTGCGCGATGACCGTGCCGAGCGCGGAGCCGAGCAGCCCGAGGTGCACGCCGAACACCAGCAACAGCTCGAGTCCCACGTTCACGGCGTTGGCCCCCACCGCGATGACCAGCGGCGTGCGTGTATCCGCGAGCCCGACCAGGTGCCCGTTGCCCGCGAAGGACAGGTAGAGAAACGGCAGTCCGATGGCCGACAGGCGCAGGTACCCGGTGGCCCCGGTCAGCACCTGCTGGTGCGCGCCGAGCGACTCGGCCAGCCACGGCGCCACGATAACGATCACGATCGCGGTCACCATGCCCCACGCCGCGGCGACCAGGTACGCGGCGCCCACCGTGCGGCCCGCGGCCTCGTCGTCGCGCTGCGCGGCCCGCCTGGCCACCGCCGTGGTGGTGGCGGTCGTCAGGAAGACGGCCAGCCACGCGGCGACGGAAAGCGCGCTGGACGCGATGGCCAGCGAGTCGAGCTGCTCGCGGCCCAGGTGACCGACGATCGCGGTGTCGGCGAGGTTGTACAGCGGCTCAGCGGCTATCGACCCCAGTGCCGGGAGGGCCAGCTTGGCGATCCGGCGGTCTAGTTCGCGTTCTGTTGTCTGGCGGGTCGCTGGGCCGGTCAGGTTGGCCTCGTGTGGCTCGTCACGGCCGACAGCATAGGATCACGCGCCACGGAGCGGCGAATGCTGTGCGGGACGCGGTGCGCGGGAGGACCACGCAGGGAAATCTAAGGAACTTCTAAGGATGAACCCCTAGCGTGAGCTTGATCGTTAGATCACAATTGAGCATCAGCGCGGCAACGAACGATGCAAGAGCGGGTCTTTGCCTTCGATTGCCGCACAAGGGTCGGAAACGGATTAATCGGACGCTTCCCCGTAGGTTGCGTCGCGAGTGGGGCTGGGCTGGTGGCTGAGGCTGACCGTGCGGGTGGACCGCTGAGGCGGTCGGCGATCGGCGTGCTCGGCGGGCGGATCGCGCGCGGGGGGCTCCGGGGGCGGTCGGCGATCGGGGTGCTCGGCGGGCGGATCGCGCGCTGGGTGCTTGACGGGCGGAAGCGGCTCGGCGCCGTCGCCTCCGTCGCCGGGGTCATCGTCGCCGCCATCGTGCTCGCCATCCCCACCGACGGCGGCGAGGCCGGAGCCGCGCTGGGACTGGACCCTTCCTCGCGCGTCGCGGGCACGTCGACGACTTCGGCCGGGCAGGCGTTCAACGGGCTGGCGGCGGTGGGTGCGCTGTTCGGTTACAGCGACGGCAAGCTCGGCTCCCACTTCTGCACCGCGAGCGTCGTGCACAGCCGCGGCGGGAACCTGGCCGTCACCGCCGCGCACTGCGTCATGGGCAACGCGGCGCAGGTCGTGTTCATCCCCGGGTACGCCAACGGTAAGACGCCGTACGGCATCTGGCGGGTCACCCAGATCTACACCGACCAGGCCTGGAAGTCCTCGCAGGATCCCGACGACGACGTCGCGTTCCTTCGGCTGTCGACGGCCACCGACGGCGTCCCCATCGAGGACATCACCGGCGCCGAGCGACTCGGCACCGCCGAGTCGGCCGGCACGCTCGTCCAGGTCATCGGGTACCCGGACGGCGCGAGCCAGCCGGTTTGGTGCGTCAACTGGACGAAGAGCTTCAGCCCGACCCAGCTGGAGTTCGACTGCGCCGGGTACACCGACGGGACAAGCGGCGGGCCGTTCCTCAGCGACATCTCCGGCGTGTCCGGCGAGGGGACGATCATCGGGGTGATCGGCGGATACCAGCAGGGCGGGCTGTCGCCCTCGGTGTCGTACGCCTCGGTGTTCGGCGCTGAGGTGGCGGCGCTGTATCAGACCGCGGCCACGGCCGGCTAACGCGGCAACGGACCTGAGCCCCGTGGCGCGCGGACAGGCGCACCACGGGGGCTTATAAACGCTTGCGCGGAACGGTGCCGGTGGAGAGCCAGGCGGAGACCGTTCGGGATAAAGAGGGTTCTATCTCTCCCGGGCCGGCGGGGGCGCGATCGCGTCGATTTCCGCGAGCTCAGCCGGCGCGGGCTCCCACTCCCCCGCGGCCGCGTTGGCCTTGACCTGTTCGGGGGACATCGCGCCGGCGATCACCGAGGCGCAGCCGGGCTGCGCAGCCAGCCCGCCGATGGCGATGTCGAGCAGGCTCACGCCGTGTTCGGTGCCCCAGGCGATGAGCGCCTCCACCTTGTCGAGCTTCTCGCCGGTGACGTAGCCCGCGCGGGCGGCCAGCCTGGTGCCGGCCGGGACTTCCTGGCCGCGCCGTACCTTGCCGGTGAGCAGCCCGTTCGCGAGCGGGAAGTACGGCAGCACGCCGAGGCCGAAATGCCGTGCCGCGGGCACGACCTCCGCTTCCGCGCCGCGCTCGACCAGCGACCAGTGATTTTGCGAGGAGATGAACGGGGTGCGCGCGGCGGACTTGTGCGCGGCGTCGGCCAGCTGCCAGCCGGACAGGTTCGAGTGGCCCAGGTACCTGACCTTGCCTTCGGTGACCAGCTCGTCAAGCGCCGCGATCGTCTCGTCGATCGGCGTCAGCGGGTCGGGCGTGTGCAGCTGGTACAGGTCGATGTAGTCCGTGCGCAGCCGCCGCAGCGACTTCTCCACCGCGAGCCTGATGTAGCCACGGCCGCCCTTGGCGCCCGCGGCGGGACCGTAGCCCATGTCTACCTTTTGGTGGCCAAACTTGGTGGCGAGCACCACCTTGTCCCGGCGCCCTTCCAGCACCTCGCCGAGCGCGAGTTCGGATCCGCCGTCTTTGCCGTACATTTCGGCCGTGTCGAGCAGGGTGATGCCGACGTCGATCGCGGCGTCCACCACCGCGCGGGTCTGCCGTACGTCCAGACGGCCGCCGAAGTTGTTGCAGCCGAGGCCGACCACGGATACGAGCAGGCCGGAGTCACCGAGGGTTCGATAGCGCATGGCAAGCATCATAACGGAGGCGGAATATCCGCTTGCAATTGCTCCGGACGGTCCGCCGCCGCGCCGGCGCGCCCGGCGTGCCCGGCGCGCGAGCGCAAATTCGCGAATTAGCGGCGACGCAATTACACGCGACTTCCCGCGCGGTCTTTCGCTGACTTTCGGCGGCTTACAGCTCCAGGCGCGCGCGGCCCGGCCCGCAGGTCATCTGTGCATGCACAATAGCGCCGTCTTGTCCCTTGATGCCGCATAACTTCGTGTCCGCGCAGGCCGGAAGAGCTGTCGTTGGGCAGGCGCGCCGCAGACCACGCCGGGACGCACAGGCCGGCGCTCGCTGATCCGCCCGCGACCATGATCCCTGAGCCGGTAATCTGACAGACAGATAGCCCGCCCGATATCATATCTGCGATATCATCGAGGCATGCGAGAAGCCGCTTGGCGGTGCAATCGCGTGAATTATCAACGACATTAACGATGCCGCGGGCGCGGCAACTGGAATGAGGAGGTCGGCCGTCGTGCCTGACTCTTCTGACGGACCTACGGTCCTGCGCATCGTTCTCGGCGCCCACCTGCGCCGGCTCAGGGAGAGCAGGGGCATTACCGCGAAGCAGGCCGCCGCCGCGATCCGGGCGTCGGAGTCAAAGATCAGCCGCATCGAACTCGGGCGCAACGCGATCCGCGAGATCGACGTGCTCGACCTGCTCACCTTGTACGGTGTCGGACCCGATGACCGAGAGCAACTCCTCACGATCGCCGAGCAGGCCAACAAGCCGGGCTGGTGGCACCGGTACCACGACATCCTGCCGGAGTGGTTTCAGGCGTACGTCGGCATGGAAGAGGCGGCGCGATCGATCCGCGTGTACGAGCCGCAGTTCATTCCCGGCCTGCTGCAGACGGAGGAGTACGCGGCCGCCGTGTTCGCCCTGGGCGACTTCCCGATCGAGGACGCCGAACGGCACGTCGTGCTCCGCAAGGAGCGCCAGCGCCGGTTCCGCGAGGGCAAGCTCAAGCTGTGGGTCATCGTCGATGAGGCCGCCCTGCGCCGCCCGGTCGCGGACCCCGGAGTGCAGATCGAGCAGCTGAGGTACCTGCGCAAGCAGAGCAGCACCCCGGCGCTGACGCTGCAGGTCGTGCCCTACGGCGTGGGGGGCCACGCGGCGCCAGGCGGCTTCAGCATCCTGAGGTTCGCCGACCGCGAGCTGCCGGACGTGGTCTACGTCGAGCACCTGACCAGCGCCTTGTACCTGGACAAGCAGGCCGAGGTCGACCGCTACCTGCTCGCGATGGAGCGGCTGAGCATCGTGGCTCACGAGCCGGACCGGACACCGCAGATCCTGGACGAGATCATCAGTGAACTGGAGGTGATACGCGATGAATGACATCAGCGACGGGACGGCAGCGACGGAACTGACCGAGGCCCGGTGGATGAAAAGCCGCCACAGCGGACCTACCGGCGGCAACTGCGTCGAGGTGGCGTTCGTGACCGACGGCACGGTCGCCGTGCGCAACTCGCGGCGCCCGGCAGGGCCGGCGCTGGTCTTCTCCGCTCCGGAATGGGAGGCGTTCGTGGCAGGGGTCAAGGACGGCGAGTTCGGCTGACGGTCGCCAGGACAAAGCAGAACGGCGGGTCCCGCGTCGCGGGGACCCGCCGTTCTTCTTTCCCCCCGGGGTCAAGCTGGTCAAGCGGGTCGAGCAGGGTCAAGCAGGGTCAAGCTGTCAGGCGGGCGGGAGGTCGAATTCTCCGTTCTTCGCGCCCATCAGGAACGCCTCCCACTCGCTCCGGGTGTACACGTGGGCCATCCGGTCGCGGTTCTTGGAGTCGCGGACCGCGACGCCGCCGCCAGGAAGGTGCGCGACCTCGACGCAGTTGCCCGCCGCGCTGGCGCTGCTCTTGAACCAATGCAGGTCACTCAGATCGACTTCCATCCAAATCCCCTTTGTGAATAGACATCTTCGTCACTTTGACAAGCCACCGCCGGCTCGCGCTTAAGCGAGATCTCGCGCGGCCTGAGCGATCAGCTCGGCGGACGCGCTCGGCGAGAGCGCCGCGGCACGGAGCCGGTTGAACGCGTCGGAGCGCACTCGAACATCCCTGTCTTTTTCCAGGTAGATATAGCCTGCCACTGATTCCGCGTAGGCGACTTCAGAATCGGTACGATCTGGGAACTCAAGTACGGAGAAGGGTCCACTGTGAGCCGAGTGAGCACCGCATGAGAATGGCAGTACCTGGATTGTCAGGTTCGCGCGGTCCGCGGCGGCTAGTAGGTGGCTCAACTGCCGGCACATAATGGCTGGCCCGCCGACCGGTCGCCGGATCACGGCCTCATCGAGGATCACCCATAGCTCGAGCGGCGGTTTGTCATCCAATCGACGCTGGCGCGCCATCCGCAAGTCTACGAGGCGGTCAATCTGCTGCGGCGTGTGCCGCGGGAACGTCTCGCTGAGGACGGCGCGCGCGTAATCCGCCGTCTGCAGCAGTCCGGGCACCACAGAAATCTCATAGCTGCGGATCGCCGCCGTCTCGGCTTCGAGGCCGACGTAAATGTCGAACCCGCTGGGCAGGACGTCATCGTAGGCCGCCCACCAGCCCTTACGGTGCCCCTCGCGGGCCATGTCGACCAGGATCTGCCGTTGCCCGGAGTCGTTCACGCCGTACATCTCGAGCAGCTGACTCAGGTAGGCCGACTTGGTGGGCGCTTTGCCGGTTTCGATGCGGGACAGCGTGGAAGGCGCCACGCCAAGCTCGGCCGCGACCTCTTCCAGCTTGTAACCGCTGGAATCGCGTAGCCTGCGCAACTCAGTCCCGAGCCTGCGTCGTCGAACAGTCGGGCCCGTAGCCATCGGAGGTCCACCTCCTTCAGCGAGCGCAACACCATGCGCTGGTCCGAAAAAACTCGATGACCAGTGCACGATGGACGATCCTGACACCGAGAACCATACAGCGCACTGGCAAAGAATGAAATCCCATCCGCGATTTCATCCACGAAATTTGCTCTGCGCACTTGCGCCGCGTGCGCTTGCGCCGACATCATCGATATGACGCGCCCACGACGTGGGTCGCGGACGGCGGAACCCTAATCATTGCCCATTGACCATCACACAAAAGCGATAAATCGGACATAGTTCTAACGTTGAAACAAGCGAGGCAGATGAGCTAGACACGACGGAAGTGCTTCAGTGCTATCGGAATGCCGAATGCGCTTATATGGGAGGGACGCGCAGATGGACACCCCCGCTGGCCAGCGAACGCCCGGCACCCGGCCGCGAGCCGGGATACTCGGTTCGATCACCATCCCCGGCATCCCGGAGCAGGTTTCCGGTACCAGGGGCTTCATCGCACGCGTCCTCGACCGCCTGCCGGGGGTGGACCGCGACGCCGCGACCTTACTGACCTCCGAACTGGTCACCAACGCGATCCAGCACACCGGTTCTGGAGCGCCGGGCGGCACGGTCACGGTGGTCGTCATCGGGGTGCCGGGGGGCGTGCTCGTCGAGGTGGTCGACGACGGTTCGGCGGGCAACCCGGTGGTGAAGGGGGACCTGTACGCGGCCGAAGGCCAGGGCCTCTTCCTGGTGCAGCAGCTCGCGACGCAGTGGGGCTATCTACGGGATGATTCGGGGACCACTGTCTGGTTCCATCTCGCGGCCGGCGAGCCGTCAGAGCCGGGCCGGGAGATGCGTGTTCACCGGCTGGCTGCCTCCGCCGCGTCCGGCGCCTCCGCGTCCGCCGCGTCCGCCGCGTCCGCCCCGGCCGTCGCGGCCGTCGCGGCCTGGACCGCCTCGAGCATGCCCGCGCAGATGCCCGCGAGATCCTCATCGCAGGTCACGTAGGGCGGCATCGTGTAGATCAGGTCGCGGAACGGCCGCAGCCAGACCCCGGTCCGTACCGCCGCCGCTGTGGCGGCCGCCATGTCGACCTCGCGGTCCAGCTGCACCACGCCAATCGCGCCGAGCACCCGCACGTCGGCAACCCCTGGCCAGCCAGCGGCGGCCGCCAGTCCGGAACGCAGCCCGGCCTCGATCCGCGCCACCGCGGCCTGCCACCCCAGCGCATAGGTCGCGTCGTCCCCCGGCGCGTCGTCTCCCTGCGCGTCGTCTCCCGGCGCGTCGTCTCCCGGCGCCGCGAGCAGCACGTCGAGCGAAGCGTTTGCGATCGCGCAGGCGAGCGGGTTGGCCATGAACGTCGGGCCGTGCGCGAGCACCGGAAGCTCGCCCTCCGCGATCCCCTGGGCCACCTCGCTGCTCGCGAGGGCGGCCGCGAGCGTCACGTATCCGCCGGTCAGAGCCTTGCCCACGCACATCACGTCCGGCGACACCCCGGCGTGCCCGGCGGCGAACAGCGCCCCGCTGCGGCCGAACCCGGTGGCGATCTCGTCGAAGATCAACAGCACCCCGTGCGCGTCGCACGCCTGCCTGAGCACCCGCAGGTAACCGGGGTCGTGGAACTGCATCCCGCCCGCGCCCTGCACGACGGGCTCCACGATCACCGCGGCGAGCTCGCCGGAATGCCGTGCGATCAGCGTTTCAAGCTCCGTGGCGTACCCCGGGTCGACACCGGCGGTGAAGCCGGCCGGGGGCGGCGGCGCGAACAGCTGCCTGGTCAGCACCCCGTCCCACATCCGGTGCATGCCGCCCTCGGGATCGCACACCGACATCGCCATGAACGTGTCGCCGTGGTACCCGCCCCGCCAGGTCAGCAGCCGCCGCTTGTCCGGGCGGTGTCGCGACCGCCAGTACTGCAGGCACATCTTGACCGCGACCTCGACGCTGACCGACCCGGAGTCGCACAGGAAGACGTGCTCCAGCCCGTCGGGCGCCAGCCCGGCGAGCCGGTCACACAGCCTGACGGCCGGCTCGTGCGTCAGCCCACCGAACATCACGTGGCTCATCCGCCCCAGCTGCGCCATCGCCGCCGCGTCCAGGCCTGGGTGGGCGTAGCCGTGGATGGCCGCCCACCACGACGACATCCCGTCGATGAGCTCGCGCCCGTCGGCGAGCCTGAGCCGCACCCCCCGCGCGGACTCAACGACCAGCGGCGGCTGCCTCCCCGGCATCGGGGCGTACGGATGCCAGACCCGCCGTCGGTCCAACTCCGTGACCTGCTCAGCTGAAAACACGAAAGACCATTATCCAGAACGAACCGTGCCGACTCTCAGCGGCCACGGTCATGCGCCGGACAATCGGTCAGCTACCTCGCTTGCGCTGGTGACCACGACGCCCGTGACCTCCCCGTACAAGTCAGCGCCCGACCCGGACGTGCCGTAGACCTTGATCGTATAAGTCCCGCCGGCAGTTCGACTACGTAGGAGCCGTCCGCACTGACCAAAGGGAGAACGTCCGGGACACCTGCGGCAGGCAGTGTGGCGGCCTCTGAAATCACGCCGCAGTCAGCGGCCGGGTGGCCGGAAACAAATCTTGCCGTCCCCCTGACCAGGCCCCATTGTGACCTCGGCGCGTCCACATGAACCTCCAAGCGTCCGGGTGCGAACAGTTCAGTCCTAGTGACTGCCTAGCCGCGGCGGGCGGCGGGGCGGGACGGGCGGCCGGGCTGGGCGCTCTTGGCGCCAGACCTGGCTGAGCCCTTGCCGCGCTTTTCGCGCAGCCGCATGGAGACCTTGATCGGGGTGCCGTCGAAGCCGAACTCCTCGCGTAGCCGGCGCTCGATGAAGCGCCGGTATGTCTCCTCCAGGAAGCCGGTGGTGAACAGCACGAAGTGCGGCGGCTTGGTACCCGCCTGGGTGGCGAACAGAATTCTCGGCTGACGGCCGCCGCGCATCGGTGGCGGGGTCGCCGCGATCAGCTGGTTCAGCCACACGTTGAGCTGGCCGGTGGAGACACGCTGCTCCCAGCTGGCCAGCGCTTGCTCGATCGCGGGTACCAGCTTCTCCACGTGCCGGCCGGTCGAAGCCGAGATGTTCACCCGGGGGGCCCACCGCGCGCCGTAGAGCTGGCGGTCGATCTCCCGCTCCAGGTAGTGCCGGCGCTCCTCGTCGGTCAGGTCCCACTTGTTGTAGGCGATCACCAGGGCCCGACCGGCCTCGATGACCATCGTGATGATCCGCAGGTCCTGCTCGGTCAGCGGCTCGCTCGCGTCGACCAGCACGACCGCGACCTCGGCGCGGTCAAGCGCACCCGCGGTGCGCAGCGCGGCGTAGTAGTCCGCGCCCTGGCTTTCCCTGAAACGGCGCCTGATGCCCGCGGTGTCCACGAACCGCCAGGTGGTGCCGCCGAGTTCGATGAGCTCGTCAACAGGGTCCCTGGTGGTTCCGGCCACCGGGTCGACCACGGCGCGCTGCCCGCCGGCGAGCTTGTTCAGCAGGCTGGACTTGCCGACGTTCGGGCGGCCGATCAGCGCTACCCGGCGCGGGCCTGTTTCGTCGAACCGTTCTGGGGGCGCCTCGGGGAGCGCCTCGAGCACCAGGTCGAGCAGGTCACCGCTGCCGCGGCCGTGCATCGCGCTGACCATGACCGGCTCGCCGAGGCCGAGCGACCACAGCGACTGCGCGTCGGCCTCACTCTTGGCGTCGTCGACCTTGTTGGCCGCGAGCACGACCGGCTTGCCCGACCGGCGCAGCACGTTCGCCACCGCCTCGTCCTCGTCGGTCGCGCCGACCCGGGCGTCCACGACGAACAGCACCGCGTCCGCCAAGTCGACGGCGATCTTCGCCTGCTCGGCAACCTGCGCCGATAGGCCTTGCGCCCGTGCCTCCCAACCGCCGGTGTCCACCACCGTGAACGTGCGGCCGCGCCAGTTGGCATCGTAAGCGACCCGGTCTCTGGTGACGCCGGGGACGTCCTCGACAACGGCCTGGCGGCTGCCGAGTATGCGGTTGACGAGAGTCGACTTGCCGACGTTCGGTCGCCCGACGACCGCGAGCACCGGCTGGCCTGGCGTGGCCGCGACGACGCCTTCCCCCTGGTCCGCGTCGTCGATGTTGTCGCCAACGTCCGCCCGAACCGCGCCGTCGCTAGGCATCTCTGAAGACTCCATTTAACTACTCGCCTCCTACGGACCACGTCTTGTGCGCCCCGCGACGGGACCGGCGGCTCAGCGACCCGGTGTTGTGCCGACCGGCCGCGAGAGACCGTATGGCGGCGGGCGAGGCCACTCGTGCGTATGGTGTCAACTGTTCTTATCCCCGGCGCAGGCCAGTTCGCTGCGGTCGCGGGCGAGCTTGGTGATCTCCCGAATTACCTGCTCAAGTGTCATGTCAGTGGTGTCAAGCAGCACCGCGTCAGAAGCCATCGCGGACTGGGCGGCGTCGAGCCGGTCCCGGCGCGCCTGGTCCGCTTCTGTCACGTCGACCGTCAAGCCGCGGTCGGGCGCGCGGCGCCTCGCGCGGGCCTGGGGATCCGCAGTCAGATAGACCTTTAGTTGGGCATCTGGTGCGACCACCCGGCCAACGTCGCGGCCTTCCGCGACAATTCCCGGCGTCGCCGCAGCGATGATCGAGCGCTGCATTGCGGTCAGCCGCTCGCGCACCTCATCGACCACTGCTACCGCGCTCACGTTGGAGTCTACCCCCCGGGTACGGATTTCGCGGGAGACGTCCCGGCCGTCAAGCCTGACCCACTGGTTGGCTGGGTCGGTGCTGACCTCCACCGTTGATCCGCGCGCGAGTGCGGCCACCGCCGAGCCATCGGATGCGTCCACCCCGTGGGACAGCACGAGCCAGGTGATCGCCCGGTACGTCGCTCCGGTGTCCAGGTAGCGCATGCCGAGCTCGCGGGCTACCCCGAGCGAGGCACTTGACTTTCCTGAACCTGAGGGCCCGTCCACAGCGATGACCAGCGCGTCCGATGATGAATTTGCCACATATGGATGGTACCGGGACCAGTCGGCGGCTCCGGTCACCGGCATCGCCGCACGCAACGCCGCGCCCCAGGTCCGCCAGTGACCGCCCAAGCGGCTTGACGGGCTCAACGACCTGTTATCCCCTTGATTGGAAGGGCGGAGGTAACCCGATGGAGAAGCACAGCGCAATCTTTCGCCGCGAAGGAAATTTCGTTCGGTTCGACCAGTACGGACTGAAGCTGAGTATCAGTGAAGATATAAGCGACGCGGAGTACTACCTGTGGCTCGATGAGACGATAGCGCACCTTGGTGAAATGGTATCAGGCGGTGCAATAGTAGAGAAAGATGATGCACGCACGAAGCCCCGGTACAATATGGGGGTCTATTACGACACTGCGGACTACCGGCTGCTGCGCGACCGGATGGTCTTGCGTACAACATGCAATCCGATAACGCACGCATTCTGCGCCTTCAAGTACGGTCAAAACGAGAATCAGGTAATGCGCGATCACCGGCATATCTTCGAGGGCACGGAGAAGCTGACAATACAGCAAGATCCGATTTCCGAGGAGGCCGTGGCGATCGTCAGGAACCTGCTACGACGCGAGGATATCATGCATCCGGGAATCGTGCTGAGGCAGGCCACCGGCATAACGGCAGATGAGCTTACGCCTGCCCTGCTGCTCATGCAGTACAGGAAGACCTTCTATGTCCTACTTGACGAGGAAGACGCTCTGCGCTGCAGCCTGGACAGAGTTGCAGCAACTCATTTGCGAGTCTCGGCCGAAATGCGCGTCACCAAGACGTTCAGCGAGGTAGAAATCCCCGTATATCCACGAATCAAGGAACACGTCGCGAGCGATCCCAGAGTCGAGCAGCTGATAACCGCGCTGAGCGGTTCGCTCATTGCTCGCTTCGGCACGAATGTGATTCAGGAGTCTAAATACCAGCGGGCCGCAACGGCTTTGGGCATTGGAGGATGAGATCGGGTAGGTCAGCTTTCAAGCTCAACATCGAGCTCGCCTGGTTCTCGCCATATCTCTGAGAACTCTACCTTGACTGGGCTAATTATCACAAGTGAGATATGCCTTCCATCACCGTGCGGATAATATGAGTGAATCTCGCTCCTGCGGCAGAAATACGGAACGAGCGGATACCTGAGGTAGGTTCGCCGCAATCGCAATCCGGACGTTCCGCCCAGCATATAGGCCCGGCCGGAGTCACGCTGGCCATCCTGGTCAAATACCTTGATTCGCATTGCGCTGCCGTCTCTTACTTCGGTATACCGGTTATCAACAAAGCGTCCGAGTAGCGGAATCGAGACAAACCACCAACGGTGATTATGCTGGCTTTCGGACTTATTAGCGCCTTTAGGCCAGTGGTGAATTCGGATCCGATAGCCGAATAGGGATCCAACAATGATCTTGGTAAAGCCGTTCGGGTGATTCTCAACTATCACGGTTGCCTCCCTTGCGGGAGCTGACTTGCCCACTGCCGGTTGCGTCGCTCCAACTGTCCGCTACTGCGAGAGTAACTCGGTCTGGCCGCGTAGCCCAGAGCGCCATTGGGATGATGTTCGATGCGCCCTCCGCCGTGGGACGGCAGTAGCTAAAGGGTAAGCATTCACGTCCCTGCGTCTGCCCTCGTGTCCTCCCGGCTTAAGAAGGGGCTCGAAATTCCGTCGGCCGGCCCGGCGTATCTGGTTGCTTACGGAGGGCCGGCTCTGATGTAGTGCCAGGTGCCCGATACGCTCAGGACTCCCGGTTTGCCTCGTTATGCGGCTGAGCTATGCGGCGAGAATGCGCCGCTGCGCGACACAATCGAGCGGCAGCGGATGCTGCAGGAGGACAAGGACGCGAAGATCGCGGAACTGGAGGAGCGGGTCGCACGGCTGGGTGTCCGAGATCCGCCGCGTGCCCGGCGCGAAGAGCAAGCAGCCGCCCGCCCGCACCCTTCTGGAATGCCTGCGTCACCGCGAAGCCGATATGCTGCGGTTCCTCACTGACACGGCCATCTCGCCCACTTCCAAGCAGGCCGAACGCGATCCGAGGTCCTCGAAATCCCAGCAGAAGATCTCGGGCCGACTCTGCTCAGAGAAAAGCCACAGTTACACACAGCGGCTCAGGAATAACTCAAGCAAACAGCGCTACGGGCGACGTGAATGTTTAGACTAAAGGGACAAGTGCATACTACGGGGTTATCACGCTACCCGCAGACTGCAGGGAGTGACCGAGTACAAGCTCTAGGTCCGTGAAGTAACCCTTTACAAAACCGCCGCCTTGGCGTTCCATCGCATAAAGATCATCTGGGCTGACAGTGAGAACACATGACACTTCCGCGGGATCGAGCGCTTTGGGCTCGCCGACGGCACAGGCACTCGCCAGCGTCCGGTATCGCCCGTACACGTTCACTCGCTGGTCAACGAGGCAGAGCCCATCCAACTCTACGCCTATCTCCTCGGCCGCTTCTCTCGCCGCTGCCACCTGCCATGTCTCGCCCGAGGCGATGACTCCGCAGACGTGATCGAAAGAGCCGCCATCGTCGTCTGCCTTGGCATCCCCGCGAACTTGGGCGATGACCTGCCCCTCGCCGTCGAACACGACAACGATAACAATCGGCTGATACAGCCCCTTTGAAAGGAGCTCTTCCTTACGATTCTTCACGTCAATTCGACGCACACCTGGCATTCGGACGTTCCCGTCCTTATCGACGAGATCTACCAGCTCATCTGGTTTCATCCTGGATCTTCCTGTCGAAGGATGTCTCGGGGTTGGGGGGCGCTTGCCGCCTACTGTAACACCGTGATCCGGCGTACGCTCGTACTAAGCGGGATGACACGCAGCGGCGCGCAACTCGGGCGGTGTCGAGGAGGGCCGAAGTCCGCATGACCGGATCAGGCAGTCAACGCGAGGTGCGCAATGACTAATCGTGTACGCATGTTGCACGGGGGTTACCTGAATGATGGGCGGATAACCAGACAAGGCAGGTACGTGGTGCGCCAACAAGATCATCCATGGCCCGAAGCAGTCGATGAAGCCATGGACGTTCTAGCCAGCCGCGGATTCTCCTTCTGCCCGCAACTTGTTGCGAGAATGGATCCCTGCTCCGTGACGCTTACTTATCTTCCGGGCCGTGCGCTGACCAACCCAGTTCCGCGGTGGGCAGCCACCGCAGGCACCTTGATCCGGGCGACTCGCTTCGTGAGCGCGTTCTCGTTGGCCGCAGCGGGGCTACGGTCCAGCATGACCAAGTCGGACTGGCTGACCGAGCCAGATTCCGCTGGCGACGACCTCGTGCACGGCGACCCGCATCCCACGAATCTGATATTCAGCACGTGCCGACGGCCGACTGGCCTCATCGACTTCGAGCTGGCGACCCTCGGGCCGGGGATCTGGAACCTGATCTCACTGATTTTCGGCTGGGCGCCGCTGGAGCCGGTCGCTGTCACCTGTTGGCGTCACGTGTCGGGCTTGTGCCCCGAACAACGAATTCAGACGATACTGCGGCACTGGCACATGTGCGTGTCCGGGTCGGATCTAATGGCTGAGTGCCATAGCTTCTTGCGCTGGCGCAAGAACTGGATCAAAGCTCTCGCTGACCTGGGAAACGAGGGTGCTCGAAGATTCGCGGCGGACCCTGAATTCGATTGTCGATTCAACCACGCGATCAAGGTTATGACCGCAGCCTGCGGGCGGTTACGAGGGAGGAATCCCGCGGCATAAGGCATAAGGGTTGGTCTATGCCGCATTGCCTTATCCAGTTCGACGGTCGCGCCCGACAAGTCTGTACATATGCTGGTTCCGCCGCGCCGCTCGCTAGGGCACGATGCGGACCGCACACGCCGTCCTCACTGCTCGGTAGAGCGATTGATCGTCATGTCGCGGCCGGCGACATGCGTGTTGCGGCCCGGACTGATGTATTGGGATGCCGGGTACGACGGCGTCCTCCCCTCGTTCAGCAGATCCGCCGCCCGGGTCTGCAAGAACGCGACATACTGCCCGGCCGACATCTGCGTCTCGGCCAGGTAGCTCGCCGCCTTCGCGACGGCCAGCGGCAGGTCGCCTATCGGGTCGCCGAGCCCGCGTCATGCTCCTGCAGTCCCGCGCCCCGGTTGCACGGATCGCAACCAACTCGGGGCGCTTCAAGGGTTCCACCTCAACGGGAACCGCGACCTAGTCCCAGCCGTAAGAGCGGGACGTGATCAGGACGTGGCCCGCCCCACCCGGCAGCCAGCCCGGACATCAGCAGGCTGTTCTGCGCTGTCGGATATCGGCAGCCACCCGGAACGCCGGTGGAGTTCGCCAAGCACGGCCCGCCGGACCGCGTCCAACGCGGCACCCGGATCTGAGCAGCGCAGCTCACCTGCCAATGCGGCGAACTGCTCGCCGAGCAGCGTCCCGTTCTCCGCATTCAGCCACCACCACCAGGTCGTACCTGTCCGCGTGACGGTGCGCGTACTCGATCGCGATCTGGGTCTTGCCGACGCCGCCCATCCCGCGCAGCCCCTGCACGGCAACCGGATCTCCTGACACGGGGGCGCGGCGAACCGCGTTGAGCAGCCCCTCCCGCCCGGTGAAGGCCGGGTTCCGCGCCGGGACGCCGCCCCAGACGTGCGCACCCCGAGGGGGCAGGCGGTGCCGACACCGGAACCTGGGCGAGCACGGGCGACCATGGTGCAGGCGAGGGCTCGTGAAAGTGGACGTGCATGTCGTTACCGGCGACATAACCATCGCCGTGCGGAGCTACGTCCTGACGCAGTTCCGGAATGCCGCTCCCATCCCCGGACAAGACACCCTCCGACGCTTTACCTGATAATTGCAGTATCGGGGATGTGACTGGCGGAGCGCCGGCCCGTTCAGCATAAAGCGATTTTGATCTACTGATCATGAGACCTGGCCCAGCCCGCGACCGCAGAAGGTTCGCGGGGCGCGGCAGGCCCTGGCCGCTGGACTCGTCTGAGGGCGACCGCTGCCGCATACGATCAGGCCGCGGGACCGCCGGACCGCACACCTTTAGCCCGCTCGGCTGGGAACAGCGCGTCGAAGTAAGCCGCTGCGTTGACGTCGCGTGGCGGCAGTGCATCCGTGCGCTTCATGGTGTGGTTGACCGCGACCGCATCACCCGTCGGGGGAACGTAGACGTAGTATCCGTCCGCCGGAACAATCCGATTGTCCACGTGCGCGAGGTTGAGCACTCCGTACCCGTAGGACTTGACGTGCATCGCGCTCACTTCACGCGTCTCGAATACGTAGTGAAATTGCAGTTCGTCACGGTCCAGGTAACTGCTCACGGTACGCCAGTAGCAATGCGGTGAGCCATCATTGTTATAATTGGTTCCGTCAAAGTTATATCTGCGATGCATGACGTCGTATTCCATGGTGCAGAGGCTGTACTGGCGACTCGGGGATGTCGCGACGTACTCTGCCCAGTTACCTTTAATCTCCACCCGGCCGTACCTGCCGCGGTTCACCACCCACATCAGCACTACATCCAGCCGCGTCGCGACGACACCGACGGGGATCCCGAGAAGGGCGAAGAGCCAGTCCATTCGGCGAACCTCCGAATCGCAGCATAGGCGCGTAGGCGCCCACTTTCGAGCATAGCAAGCCCGGACCACCGCGACCTGGAGCAAAAGACGAACGGAAAGATTCTCGATTGCGAAACCCAGGGCAGAGTCGTTTGACTTTCGCCCCCGCGACGCCGCGCCGACCTGCGGTCAGTGGCTCAGCCGCTCTTGCGACGGAAGTCACGACGACTGCGGGCCGGGCCGTGGGCGTCATGGATCTTGTTGGGGTCGCGGCTGCCGCCGCCGGAGCCTTCCGCGTGAACCTCGCGCTTGCGGTCTAGGGCTTCGCGGAACTTCCGCTTTACATCGTCCATGTCCGGCTTGCCGCCATTGTCGGCTGTATCCGGTGTTCCGGCCTGCGGGGCCGCGGCCTGCTCCGCGTCGGCCTGCTCCGCGTCGGCTTTCGCCGCGGCGGGCTGCTTCGGGGCGGGCTGCTCCGCGTTGTCCGGCTCGGGGCTGGTCTGTTTCGCGCTCGTCTGCTCCGCGCCTGCCTGCTTACCGCTGGCCTGGTTCGTCCCGGCCTGCGGAGCCTTCCGCGGTGCGCTCTCGGTCATACGGGCCTCCTTGTACGCGTCAAGCTTAACGGCGGGCCGACCAGCCTCCCGCGCGCATGGCCTCAAGCAGCGCGCCGGCCTGGCCGGGGCGGACGGACAACTCCGCGACGCCGACCGGCAGCCCGGGCGAGTGCTCGATCCGCACGTCCTCGATGTTTACTCCGGCGGCACCGGCGGCGTTGAAGAGCCTGGCTAGCTCGCCGGGCTGGTCGGCGATCACGACCTGCACCACGCTGAAGTTGCGCGGCTGGCCCCCGTGCTTGCCCGGGATCCTGGCGGCACCGACCCGGCCGCGGTCGAGCAGGTCCGGAACGCCCGCGTCGTCGGCGGCAGCCGAGTCGGCGAGCGCACGAGCGGCCGCGGCGAGGTCTTCCGCGACCGCGGCGATCACCTCCGCGATCGGGGCGGCGTTCGCGGCGAGAATCTGCGTCCACAGCGCGCTGTCCCCCGCCGCGATCCTGGTGACGTCGCGCAGCCCCTGCCCCGCCAGCTGCAGCGCGTCGGCAGGCACCGAGGTGGGCGCGAGGCGGGCGGCCATCGCCGCCGCCACCAGATGCGGGGCGTGCGAGACGAGCGCCACCCAGCGGTCGTGCGTCACGGGATCGGCGCGCACCGGATCAGCGCCGCAGGCGACGACGAGCGCGGTCACGGCGTCAAGCGCGCCGGGCGATGTCTCGGGCAGCGGGCACAGCGCCCAGGTCCTGCCCAGGAACAGGTCGGCTCGCGCGGCCGCGGGGCCGTGCCGTTCCCGGCCGGCCAGCGGGTGGCCGGGAACGTAGCTGCCCAGGTCGCAACCGAGTGCCCGCGCCTGGGAGACCGGTAGTTCCTTGACGCTCGCCACGTCGGTGTACCAGTCGGCCACGGCGCAGTCCTGGGCGCGGGCCAGCGTCGCGGCGACGGACGCGGGCGGTACCGCGAGCACCGCGATGTCGGCCAGCCCCTTGGCGTCCCGCAGATCAGAGACGACAGTCCCGGCGCCGAGATCGGCCGCCAGGCGGGCCGTCGCCTCGTCGGCGTCCGTCAGCCACACCTGTGTGTCGTGCTCTCGCAGCGCGAGGGCGATCGACGTGCCGATTAGGCCGCTCCCCGCGACGAGGACGCGGCCCGGCGCGGTCACCGGACCGGGCTCACTGGGCGATGTCCAGCCGCAGCGCGGCGGCGCCGCGCAGGTACACGTGCTGGACTTCCGAACGCGGGCGGTCCGTCTCCACATGCGCCATCAGCCGGACCACCCGCGGCATGGCGCCAGGCACGGCGATCTCCGACGCGCACATCAGCGGCACCGCGTGAAAGCCGATCTTGCGCGCGGCGAGCGCGGGGAACTCGGCGGTCAGGTCCGGAGTGGCGGTGAACAGGACGCTGATCACATCGTCGGTGGTCAGGTCATTGCGGTTCATGACCGCCGTGACCAGCTCCGCCGTACATTCCAGGATCGCGTCCCTCTCGTTGGCGTCCACCTGGATCGCGCCCCGAACGGCCCGGACTGGCATGTGCGTGACTCCTCCCTTTTTCCCGGTTCCCCGGCCCGCATGTTACAGGCCGACGGCGGCGTACAGGTCGCCGATTTCCTTCGCCGTGAGGTCACGGGTCGCGCCCGGACGCAGGTTGCCCAGCTTGATCGGGCCGACGGTGGTGCGGACCAGGCGGCCGACCGGATGTCCCACCTCGGCCAGCATCCGCCGGACGATGTGCTTGCGACCCTCGTGCAGCGTTATCTCGACGAGCGCGCGCGAACCCGTCTGCTCAAGCACGCGGAACCGGTCCGCCACCGCGATCCCGTCGTCGAGTTCGACGCCCGTGGCGAGGCTGCGTCCCAGGTCGCGCGGGACCGGGCCCGGCACGTCCGCCAGGTAAGTCTTGGCGACCTCATAGCTGGGGTGCGCGAGCCGGTGCGCGAGCTCGCCGTCGTTGGTCAGCAGCATCAGGCCTTCGGTCTCGTAGTCGAGCCTGCCCACGTGGAAGAGCCGCTCCGCCCGGTCGCCGAGGAAATCGGTGATCGTGCGCCTGCCGCGGTCGTCGGACATCGCGGTGAGCACCTTCGGCGGCTTGTTGAAGGCCAGGTACACCACGTCCTGCCGCGATGGGATGCGCCTGCCGTCGACGCGGATGACCTGATGCTCAGGGTCGACCCTGGCGCCGAACCTGCGGACCGTCTGCCCGTCGACTTCGACCCGGCCCGCCCCGATCAGTTCCTCGCAGTGCCGCCGGCTGCCCACCCCGGCCGCGGCGAGCACCTTCTGGAGCCTGACCCCGCCAGGAACGTCAGTCAGGTCGTCCCGTTCACCACCGGCATCGCCCCAGTCGTCGTCTTCGTCGTCGATATCGGGCCTGTTATGCCCGCGTGCGTTCATTGTCCTCGATGTCCTCGATGTTGTCCGGCAGGAATGGCGCCAGGTCCGGCAGGTCGCTCAGACTCGCCACGCCAAGCCGCTCAAGGAAGTAACCAGTGGTGCGGTACAAGATCGCGCCGGTGTCCGGATCGGTGCCTGAGTCCTCGACCAGGCCGCGCAGCACCAGCGTCCTGATCACCCCGTCGCAGTTCACCCCGCGCACCGCCGAGACCCGCGCCCGGCTGACCGGCTGCCGGTAGGCGATCACCGCGAGCGTCTCCAGCGCGGCCTGGGTGAGGCGCACCTCCTGGCCGTCGCGAACGAACCGCTCCACCAGCGGCGCACAGTCCTCCCGCGTGTAAAAACGCCAGCCACCGGCGATCTCGCGCAGGTCGAAGCCCCGGCCGTCGACCGTGTACTCCTCAGCAAGCGCCGCAAGCCCCTCGGCTATCTCCCCCCGCGGCCGCTCGAGCACCTGCGCCAGCACCACCTCGGGCACCGGCTCGTCCGCGACGAGCAGGATCGCCTCAAGCGATGGCCGCAAGCCCGGCTCTGCTCCTTCGGGGGGACGACCCCCCGCACCCCCCGATACAACCGGCTGGGCTCCTTCGGGGGGACGACCCCCCGCACCCCCCGATACAACCGGCTGGGCTCCTTCGGGGGCACGACCCCCCGCACCCCCCGATACAACCGGACCAAGGTCGTCGGTCTCGCCCGTCAGGTCGCTGGTCATCTGTAATCTTCTTCGCTTTCCGTCGATGCGTTGACGCTACCCGCTCCCGGCGGGTCTAGCATCACCTCGCGGTCGCCGCCCGACCAGCTGACGTACAGTTCGCCGAGCGGCGCCACCTGCTCGAAGGTCACCGTGTCCTCGCGGTACAGCTCGAGCAGGGCCAGGAACGAGGCGACGATCTCGTAGTTGCCGAGCGCGCCCGCGGTGAGCTGCCTGAAGCTGGCCCGGCCGAGCTCGCGTAGCCGGCTGGCCAGCAGCATCGCTTGCTCCCTGATCGAGATGAACGGCGCGTGGATGTGGTCCGTCGGCACCACCGGCGCCGCCCTGGGCGTCAGCGCCCGCGCGGCCAGCGCCGCGAACTCCACCGGGCCGATCGTGAACAGCACCTCGGGCAGCAGCTCGGCGAATCGCGGCTCGAGCGGCACCCGGCGCGGGAAGCGCCGTGCCGCCATCGCCATCCGCCCGGCGAACACACCGGCGACCTCCTTGTACGCGCGGTACTGCAGGAGCCGGGCGAAGAGCAGGTCCCTGGCTTCGAGCAGCGCCAGGTCCTCCTCGTCCTCCACTTCACCCGAGGGCAGCAGCCGCGCCGCCTTGAGGTCGAGCAGGGTGGCCGCGACGAGGAGGAAATAGCTGACCTGGTCCAGGTCCCAGCCGCCGGAACGCTGCCTGATGTAGGCGATGAACTCGTCGGTGACCTGGGACAGCGCCACTTCCGTGATGTCCAGCTTGTGCTTGGAGATAAGCGCGAGCAGCAGGTCGAACGGCCCTTCGAAGACGTCGAGGTGCACCTCGAAGGCGGCGGTGCCGCGCGGCGCGTCGGCCGCCGCGCCTGCCAGCTGATCGCCTCTCACCGTGCCACCCGCACTTGTTGCCACGATAACGACGGTAGCGGACTCGCCGCGCCGTCCGGGTCGTCCGCCTCTGTGCCGGGGCCGGAGCCATTCTGCCCCGCTCCGTTATGGGCAACCACGATCCCGTCGATTTCCGGGTCGAGGCTGGCGCGCACGCGCCTGGCCACCAGGCTGTCCTTGCCGCGGGCGTCGAGGTCGGCGAGCAGGATGGCGATCGCCTCCCGGACTAGCCGACCACGGTCGATCACGTACCCGTACCTGCGCAGCGCGAGCCGGGCCTGCTCTATGTCGAGCAGTTCGGCGGCGGATATGTAAACCGTGATCTTCTGATCATGCCTTTCCCTGCCGGTCGCTTGTCGTTCATCTGAGGCGACCGGTCCAGGTGCGGCGGGGCGCAGGAGTTCCGCGACCCCGGGGATGCTTACCCGGCGTGACCGTCCCCTGGCTGCCGCCACCGCTCGAGAACCTCCTTGGCGAGCTCACGGTAAGAACTAGCCCCCATTGACGCGGAGTCAAAGCTCGTGATGGGCTCACCTGCAACGGTAGCGTCCGGGAACCGCACAGTGCGGTTGATCACGGTATGAAAGACCTTATCGCCGAACCCGTTCACGATGCTGCCCAGCACTTCTCTGGTGTGCAACGTGCGCGAGTCGTACATGGTGCCGAGCAGGCCGTCGATCGTGAGGCTGGGGTTGAGCCGCTGCTGCACCTTGGCGATGGTCTCCATCAGCAGCGCGACCCCCCGCATCGCGAAGTACTCGCACTCCAGCGGGATTAGCACGCTGTCCGCGCAGGCGAGCGCGTTGATCGTGAGCAGGCCGAGTGACGGCTGGCAGTCGATCAGGATGTAGTCGTACTCGGGCACCACCGGCTTCAGCGCGCCGCCGAGCACGTACTCGCGGCCCACCTCGTGCACCAGCTGGACCTCGGCGCCGGACAGGTCGATGTTGCTCGGCAGCAGGTCCATGTTGTCGACGCTGGTCTTGAACAGCACGTCGTGCGCCTCGACACCGCGCTCAAGCAGCAGGTTGTAGACCGTCCTGTCGATGTCGTGCGGCTGGATGCCGAGCCCCACGGACAGCGCGCCCTGCGGGTCGAAGTCCACCAGCAGCATCCGCCGCCCCCGCTCGGCGAGCGCCGCGCCCAGGTTGATGGTCGTCGTGGTCTTGCCGACGCCGCCCTTCTGGTTGCAGATCGCGACGATGCGCGCAGGGCCATGCTCGGTCAGCGGCTTGGGGTCGGGGAAGGCGGGCAGCGGGCGCCCGGTCGGTCCGATGTCTCCCGGCAGAAGCTCTATTACGCGAGATGCGGCCACCAGTAAGATCCTCCCGCGGCTAGAGATCGCGAACTGTTCGGGACTCTAGGCCTTGCACTAGGCGGGGGCAAGCCAACGCGCCGTAAGCGCCGGCATATTTACCGGTCACCGCGACACGAACGCGCTCAGCTAACGAAAGCGCTCAGTTCGCCGAAGCACGGGGATGCGCGGCGGCGTAGACCTCTCTGAGCTTGTCCACCGTCACCAGAGTGTAGACCTGTGTCGTGGTCACCGAGGCATGTCCGAGCAACTCCTGCACGACCCGGATATCGGCACCCCCGTCCAGCAGGTGTGTCGCAAAAGAGTGCCGCAAGGTGTGCGGTGACACCCCCTCTTTTCCTGAACGATTGGCTGCTTCGCCCAGCACGCCCCATGCTCCCTGCCGGGTGAGCCGCCCGCCGCGCGCGTTCAGGAACACCGCGTTGCTGGGCCGCCGGGCGCCGACCGCCAGCGCCGGCCGACCGCGGACCAGGTAGGCCTCGAGCGCCCGCACCGCGTAGCTGCCGACGGGCACGAACCGCTGCTTGCCGCCCTTGCCAGACAGCAGCACAGCAGGGTCGGCGGACAGGTCCAGGTCGCGCAGGTCGAGGCCGACCGCTTCGGAGATCCGGGCGCCCGTCCCGTAGAGGAACTCAAGCAGCGCCCGGTCCCTGAGCACCCGGGGATCCGGGTCCTGCGTCGACCCCGCCGCCTCCAGTAGCCGCTCCACCTCGGCGACACTGATCGCCTTCGGCAGCCGCTTGGGCGGCGCGGGCGGCGTCACGTCATGCGCCGGGTCCGCGGCGCACAGCCCCTGAGCGAGCGCGAAGGCGTGCAGCCCGCGGACCGCCACCACGGCCCGCCCGGCGGAGCTCACCGCCAGCGGCGGGTGGTCCTCATCGCCGGTGCGCAGCGCGGCGAGGAAGGCGGCGACGTCCGGCGTGCGGACGTCACCGAGCTGCGTCTTGCCGCATGCGGCCAGCACCTCGGCGTACCGGCGCAGGTCTCGCTGGTAGGACTCGACGGTGTTAGCCGCCAGCCCGCGCTCCACCACGAGGTACTGCAGATACTCCCGCACCCCCTCAGCCACCGAAACCACAGCCCGATGCTAACGCCGCTCCCGGGCGCCCACCGTCGCGACATGCCGCTGCTCCTCGCGGCGGCCCACAGCCGTCCATGGCCACTTCGCATAGGCCATGACAATTTCCGCGTCCGTTTTGTCATGGTATGGGAAGCGTTCTTCTATGCGGAGTGGTCAGCGTCTATGCGAAGTGGTCAGCGTCTATGCGAAGTTGAGGCGACGACGGTTGCGGCCCGCTAGGCGAGGACGGCGGGAGTGGGGGTGTACGGGAGGTTGTGGGCCTCGGCTACCGGGGCGCAGGTGATCGCGCCTTCGTAGGTATTCAGGCCGAGGGCCACCGAGGAGTCGGCGCGCAGCGCGTCGCGCCAGCCGCGGTTGGCGATCTCCACGGCGTACGGCAGCGTCACGTTGGTCAGCGCGTAGGTCGAGGTGTGCGGCACCGCGCCCGGCATGTTCGCCACGCAGTAGAAGACGGAGTTGTACACCCGGTACGTGGGCTCGGCGTGCGTCGTCGGCCGGGAGTCCTCGAAGCAGCCGCCCTGGTCGATCGAGATGTCGACCAGCACCGAGCCGGGCAGCATCCGGCTCACCATCTCGTTGGTTACCAGCTTGGGCGCCTTCGCGCCGGGCACGAGGACCGCGCCGATCACCAGGTCGGCGTCGATGACGGCGCGCTCGATCTCATACGCGTTGGACGTCACGGTCTGCAAGTGCCCCTGGTAGATCGCGTCCAACTGGCGCAGCCGCGCGACGTTCTTGTCCAGCAGCAGAACCTCGGCCTGCATGCCGAGCGCGATCGCGGCCGCGTTCATTCCGGACACGCCCGCGCCGAGCACCACGACCTTCGCCGCGTAGACGCCGGACACGCCGCCCATCAAGACGCCGCGACCGCCGCCTTCGCGCTGCAGGTGGTGCGCCCCGACCTGCGGCGCCATCCGCCCCGCGACCTCGGACATGGGGGCCAGCAGCGGCAGCGAGCCGTCGGGAAGCTGGACGGTCTCGTAGGCGATGGAGGTGACGCCGCGGGACAGCAGCGCCTCTGTGCACTCCCGCGACGCGGCCAGGTGCAGGTAGGTGAAGAGCACCTGGCTCTTACGCATCCGGTGGTACTCCTCGGAGACCGGCTCCTTGACCTTGAGGATCAGGTCCGCGGTGCCCCACACGTCGTCGGCGGTCTTGCCGATCTTCGCGCCCGCGGCGGCGAAATCCTCGTCAGGGATCTGCGACCCCTCCCCCGCGGCCGCTTCGACGAACACCTCGTGGCCCGCCCGGGTGAGCTCGTGCACCCCCGCGGGGGTGATCGCCACCCGGTATTCGTGATTTTTCACTTCCGCTGGGACGCCGACCTTCATGAGATCACCGACTCTGATAGCCCTGTTGCCCCGAGCCCCGCTACCAGCAGCAGACCTAGGTCTCAGGCGCGGACGCGGGGCGAAGCCCCGAAAATCCCTCTGAGCTGGCAGCATACCCCGCGAGGACGCCGGCGATAGCTGGCCCGCTGTGCAGCTTGCCCGCCAGTGCCAGGCGCACCGCCTCCTGCAGCGGGACCCATTCGACGACGATGAACTTCTCTTCGTCTTTGCGGTGATAGTGATCGTCTTCGGCCGGTTCGACGCCGCGCGCGAGGAAGATCCGCAGCCGCTCGGTGCTGTAGCCAGGCGAGGAGAAGTAGTCGATGAGGCAGTGCCATTCCCGCGCGCGGTAGCCCGTCTCCTCGAACAGTTCCCGCTGCGCGGTCTCCAACAGCGACTCACCAGCGGTGTCCCGCAGCCCGGCCGGTATCTCCCACAGCTGGTACCCCGCCGGGTGGCGGTACTGCCTGATCATCAGCACCCGCTGGGCGTCGTCAAGCGCCAGCACGGCGACGGCGCCCAGGTGAGTAACGACGGTCCGTTCCGCATAATGATTGTCAGGCATCTGGACCTTGTCGGTCCGAACGGTAATCAGCCAGTTCCTCAGCTCTTCATCGGTCGATACGACCGGCCAGCTTCCCGCGGCGTCCTCGATGTCGCTCACGCTCTGTCTCCCGCTCGCTCTGCTCGCTCGCTCACGCGGTCGCCGCGGCGCGGGCGGCGCCGGCGTCGCTGGCGCGGGACCTGGCGAGAGCGGCGGCGATCAGCCCGGAGAACAGCGGGCGCGGGCGGGTCGGCCGGGACAGGAACTCCGGATGCGCCTGAGTCGCGACGAAGAACGGGTGCACGTCGGTCGGCAGCTCGATGAACTCCACCAGCCGGCCATCAGGCGACAGGCCGGAGAAGACCAGCCCGGCGTCCTCGAGCTGCTGGCGGTAGGCGTTGTTCACCTCGTACCGGTGCCTGTGCCGTTCGTCGACCGTGGCCGCGCCGCCGTACAGATCGCTGACGATCGTGCCCGGATTGAGGCTCGCCGGGTACAGGCCGAGGCGCATCGTGCCGCCCATGTCGCGTTCGCCCGCGACCACATCCTCCTGGTCGGCCATCGTCGCGATCACCGGGTCCGGCGTCGCCGGGTCGAACTCCGCGCTGTTCGCCTCGGGCAAGTCCGCCAGGTTCCTGGCGACCTCGATCACCATGCACTGCAGGCCGAGGCAGAGGCCGAGCACCGGGATCTTGTGCTCGCGGGCATACTTGATCGCGCCGATTTTGCCCTCGATGCCGCGCACCCCGAAGCCGCCGGGGATCAGCACGCCGTCCACGCCGTCGAGCTGGCTCGCGGCGTCGTCGGGGTCCTCGCAGTCGTCGCTGGCCACCCAGCGGATCGTCACCTTCGCGTCGTTGCCGAAGCCGCCCGCGCGCAGCGCTTCGGCCGGGGACAGGTACGCGTCGGGCAGATCGACATACTTGCCGACCAGCGCGATCGTGATCGAGCGCGCCGGGCGGTGCACCCGCCGCAGCAGGTCGTCCCAGGCGCTCCAGTCCACGTCGTGGAACGGCAGCCGCAGCCGGCGGACCACATAGGCGTCCAGGCCTTCGGAGTGCAGCACCTTCGGGATGTCGTAGATGGAGGGGGCGTCGGGGGTGGAGACCACGGCCTCTTCGTCCACGTCGCACATCAGGCTGATCTTGCGCTTCAGGCTTTCGCTGATCGGGCGGTCCGAGCGGGCGACGATCGCGTCCGGCTGGATACCGATAGACCGCAGCGCGGCAACCGAGTGCTGCGTGGGCTTGGTCTTCAGCTCGCCGCTCGGCCCGATGTACGGCAGCAGCGAGACATGCAGGAAGAAGCAGCGCTCCCGGCCGATCTGGTGACGTATCTGGCGGATCGCCTCAAGGAACGGGAGCGACTCGATGTCGCCGACCGTTCCGCCGACCTCGGTGATCACCACGTCGACGTCGGGGCCACCCATCCTCAGGATGCGGGCCTTGATCTCGTCAGTGATGTGCGGGATGACCTGCACCGTGTCGCCCAGGTAGTCGCCGCGCCGCTCTTTGGCGATCACGCTGGAGTAAACCTGGCCGGTGGTGACGTTCGCCTCGCCGCTGAGCCGGGTGTCCAGGAAGCGCTCGTAGTGACCGACGTCGAGGTCGGTTTCCGTCCCGTCGTCGGTGACGAACACCTCGCCGTGCTGGAACGGGTTCATCGTTCCCGGGTCGACGTTGAGGTAGGGGTCCAGCTTCTGCATGGAAACCCGCAGGCCGCGCATCTTCAGCAGCCGTCCGAGGCTGGACGCGGTGAGGCCTTTGCCGAGGCTGGAGGCTACACCCCCGGTGACGAAGAGGTGTGTGGTCTCTACCTGCCTAGATGTGGCTAGCTTTGACTGGGGCGATATCGCGGCCAAGATGGAACTCCCGTGGTCGTAGATGTTGCGGGGAAGCCGCAGGTCCACGGGCCACCAGGATAACATGCCGCAGGTAGCGGACCTGGCAGCTTGGCCGTAAGTCCCGGGAAGCGGCGCCCGTCATGGCCCCTTTAGTCAGGGGAGGGGGGGATTTGTCGTTTCCCGCGGCGTGGTTCGCCTCGCCGAATCTGGCCAGGATTACCGCGCTCGCGACGGCGAGGACGAAGCCGGCGGCGGCGGCGGGTTCCAGTCCCGGCCTGGTGGTGTCGCCGAGGAACAGCACGCCGACGAGCGCGGGCGGGACCGTCTCCGCGAGCACGACCGCGGCCGTCGCGACCGTGACGCTGCCTCCCTCGAGCGCGGCGGCGTAGAAGACGAACGACACGATGCCCGCCGCCGCCACGGCGTACGCCGCCGGGTCCTTAAGCAGCACGAGCGGCGCGAAGCCGGTGAGCACGCGGGCCGCGATACCGAGCACGCCGTAGCCAAGCCCGGCCACGACGCCGAGCATAAGCGTGCGCGCCGGCTCACGGAGGTGGGCGGCGGCCAGGCCGCAGAGCCCGAGCCCGGCCACGGCGACGATGAGCGCGAGCTTGAACACCACCCCCGCCTGGGTGGCTCCCTCGGCGCCGGCGCTTGACCCGAGCAGGCCGACCCCGGCGACCACCCCGATGACGGCCGCCCACTCACGCCAGGACAGCGCCATCCCGATGATCAGCGACGCGAAGACCGCGGTGACGGCGAGGTTGGACGCCACGATCGCCTGGACAGCGAACAGCGGAAGCCGGCGCAGCGCGACCAGCTGCGCGACGAAGCCCAGGGTGTCCAGGCCCAGGCTCGCGACGAACCGCCACTGCCGGAGCATCCGCGGGACCAGGCCGGGATCGACCCCGCTGCCCGCCGTGTCCTGCGGCGGCCGGTTACTGGCCTCGCGGACGGCCATTGCCTGCATCACCGAAGCTATTCCGTAGAGCAGCGCGGCGACGAGAGCGGCCGTCAGACTCACCGCCATAACGATTAGCTTACGCTCAGCCGGTCGTCAGCGTTCGTCCAGGTTTGCCCTATCGGGTGGTTTAGTGTCCTGACCTGGTCATCTGCCGGCTAGCGCAGCGCGCTCGCGGGCCTGGCCTCCCAGCTCGTCCACAGCGGGCGGTAGCCCATCCGGTACCAGAACGGAGCGGACAGCGGGTTGACCTGACTGTGGTGCAGCAGCGTGACGGCGACGCCCGCGACGTCGAGCTGAGCGTGCAGGTGCCTGACCAGGGCGGAGCCAATTCCCGTCCCGCGCTCGCGGGCGTCGACGAACATCGTCTGCAGGTATGCCGCGGGGGACGGGCCGGTCATCCCCGCGATCCACACGGCTTCCTCCGGGGGCTGGGCGACTAGCAGGCCCACGGGGTAGCCGGCGCGCTCGGCGAGCCAGGTCCAGGCGGCCCTCCGAGCGAGACTGCCGTGGATCTCGTCGCGGACCAGCTTCGCCGTGGCCGGCCGCCACACCGGCCCGCCGAAGTGCATGTCGTACCTGATGAGCCGCAGCTCCAAGTCGAGGACCGCCTCCTCGTCGGCTGGGCCGGCGAGCCGGATCGTCGCGCCGAAGGCGCCGCGCTGGGGGTGCGGGCCCTGGACGGCGTACGGGCCTTGCGGCGCGTTCGGCCGCGACCGGGCCGCGATGACCGTCAACGGCTGCAGACCGTGACTCAGCAGGGCCTGGATGCCCGTGATGTCCTGGCTCGGCCAGACCACGGTCGCCGACGTGTCGGCGCCGCGCGCCGCGGCGACCCCGGCCAGGTGATCGCGCCACTGGGTGACCAGCACGTCCGTAGGCGCCGCGACGTCCTGCCCGGCCAGCCTTGGCACCAGCGTGAACCGGTCCGCCGCGCCCCAGGTCTGGTTCAGCGAGTCCGCCGGGAGGTGATGGTGGACGCACACGCCCAGACCCGCCAGACGCCCGTTGTCGCCGTTCACGACGAGCGGCGCGCCGCAACCCGTCGGCAACGAGGCCGGGTCGGGCAGCAGCGGGTCAATGGCCTGCCAGCGCCGGGCGACCGTGCGGTTGATGTCGCGCACCGCATCGCGAACCACCCACGGCATGTCCTACCTCCCGGAAGTGCACTTTCCGGAAGCACACTCGGCTGCACTCTATCGGTCCGGACAATTCACGAATAACGGTTTAGTCGGGCCGGTTAGACCCCGGCGGCCTGCATGCCCCGGAGCTCGTGCTTCAGCTCCCTGATCTCGTCGCGGTACCTGGCCGCGACCTCGAACTGGAGCTCCACGGCCGCGGCGTGCATCTGCTCGGTCAGCTCCTGGATCAGCGCGACCAGATCTCCGCGTGCCCCGGCGGCGTCGGTGGGCAATGGTTCGCCCTCGCCGGCCTGGGCGCCCGCGCCGCGAGCCGCGGCGCGGGCCCGGGACGACAAACCGGGAACCGGCGACTTGCCACGGGACTGCTGACGACCGCCACCGCCGATGAGCTGCTCGGTGTCGGCGTCTTCGCGGATGATCTGGTCCAGGATGTCGGCGATCCGCTTGCGCAACGGCTGCGGGTCGACTCCGTGGGCGACGTTGTAAGCGACCTGCTTCTCGCGCCGCCGGTTCGTCTCATCGATCGCCTGCCGCATGGAAGGGGTCACCTTGTCCGCGTACATGTGGACCTCGCCCGAGACGTTACGCGCCGCACGGCCGATCGTCTGGATCAGTGAGGTCGACGAGCGCAGGAAGCCTTCCTTGTCGGCGTCCAGGATGGCGACAAGCGACACCTCGGGCAGGTCGAGGCCCTCACGGAGCAGGTTGATGCCCACCAGGACGTCGTACTCGCCGAGGCGCAGTTCGCGCAGCAGCTCCACGCGCCGCAGCGTGTCCACCTCGCTGTGCAGGTAGCGTGCGCGGACACCGTTCTCCAGCAGGTAGTCGGTCAGGTCCTCGGCCATCTTCTTGGTGAGCGTGGTGACGAGCACCCGCTCGTCGCGCTCGGACCGCTGCCTGATCTCCTCGAGCAGGTCGTCGATCTGCCCCTTGGTCGGCTTGATGATCACCTGCGGGTCCACGAGCCCGGTGGGCCTGATCACCTGCTCCACCACGTCGCCGCCGACGCGCCGCATCTCGTACGGGCCTGGCGTCGCGGACAGGTATATGGTCTGCCCGATCCGGTCACCGAATTCATCCCAGGTCAGCGGCCGGTTATCGATAGCGCTCGGCAGCCGGAACCCATGCTCGACCAGCACCCGCTTGCGCGACACGTCGCCCTCGTACATCGCGCCGATCTGCGGCACCGTAACGTGCGACTCGTCGATGACCAGGAGGAAGTCCTCGGGGAAGTAGTCGAGCAGCGTGTTCGGCGGACTGCCCTGCTCGCGGCCGTCGATGTGCCGCGAGTAGTTCTCGATGCCCGAGCAGCTGCCGACCTGGCGCATCATCTCGATGTCGTACGTGGTGCGCATCCGCAGCCGCTGCGCCTCGAGCAGCTTGCCGCCCCGCTCGAGCTCACCGAGCCGCTCGGCGAGCTCGGCCTCGATTCCGGCGATGGCGCGCTCCATCCGCTGCTCGCCTGCCACGTAGTGGGAGGCAGGGAAGACATAGAGCTCCTCATCCTCGCTCATGACCTCGCCGGTGAGCGGGTGCAGCGTGGACAGCCGCTCGATCTCGTCGCCGAACATCTCGATCCTGACGGCGAGTTCCTCGTACTGCGGGATGATCTCGATGGTGTCCCCGCGCACCCGGAACGTGCCTCGGGTAAACGACAGGTCGTTGCGCGCGTACTGCATGCCGACCAGGCGCCTGAGCAGGTTCTCCCGCTCTATGCTCATCCCGACCCGCAACCGCAGCATCCGGTCCACGTACTCCTGCGGGGTCCCGAGACCATAGATGCACGACACCGACGCCACCACGATCGTGTCCCGCCGGGTGAGCAGCGAGTTGGTCGCCGAGTGCCGCAGCCGCTCCACCTCGTCGTTGATCGACGAGTCCTTCTCGATGTAGGTGTCCGTCTGCGGAACGTACGCCTCGGGCTGGTAATAGTCGTAGTACGAGACGAAGTACTCGACCGCGTTGTCGGGCAGCATCTCGCGAAGCTCGTTCGCGAACTGAGCGGCGAGCGTCTTATTCGGCAGCATGACGAGGACAGGGCGCTGCAGGCGTTCCGCGATCCACGCCACCGACGCCGTCTTGCCGGTTCCGGTCGCGCCGAGCAACACCGTGTCGATATCGTCCGCACGCACTCGCCGCTCGATCTCGGCAATGGCGGCCGGCTGGTCTCCGGCTGGAACCATGTCCGTGACGACCTTGAACGGCGCTACCCTGCGCTGTAGGTCAGTTACGGGCCGCACGGTGCCACCTCCTTCTCGCCGCCAGACCCCCTGTCGCGGCTCACTGTCCAACTCTATGACCGGGGTCTGACATTCCGGGCCGGCCGAAGGAGCTGCGGGTGCACGTCGAATTCGTAGGTGATCAAGTTCATCTTCGGATTTGCGCTGGCCAGATAGCACCCGTCTGGTTGCAGTACGCAGCACAGACCTCTGGTGGGATTGCAGTTACGTCCGGGGCGGCGCCGGACCGCCGGGCTGTATATATTTGCGTTTTCCGGTGCTATAGGGCCTGTTGCAAAACTCGGTCTGCCGGATTTCTGGTGTTAATGCTGGCAGAATGGATTTATGGCACGCCAGTTCAAGCCGGTGGACCGGGATCAGCCGATGATGCTGCCGGAAGATATGCGTC